>Ga0214921_10006298_pt1 | contig 16331 bp, 16 predicted proteins | sample LL1505_MetaG_FD_177992 | JGI IMG/M metagenome (GOLD analysis project Ga0214921, IMG submission 177992) | Freshwater microbial communities from Lake Lanier, Atlanta, Georgia, United States - LL-1505 | ecosystem: Environmental > Aquatic > Freshwater > Lake | place: USA: Georgia | collected...
GCCAATCGCATTGGGGCAGAGGGCGATGGTTTTAAGTTTGCGATGGCGGGGCTGGATGGCGGGCGGCTGAATATCGGGGCTTGCTCTTTGGGCGGCGCGCAGCGCTGCCTTGATGAAGCCATCACCTACACGCGCGAGCGCCAGCAATTTGGCAAGGCCATTGCGGATTTTCAGAATACGCAGTTTACGCTGGCCGACATGGCAACCGATTTAGAAGCAGCTCGTGCGCTCCTCTATCTGGCCGCCGCCAAGGTGACGGCGAATGCGCCGGACAAAACCAAGTTTGCGGCAATGGCCAAGCGACTGGCAACCGATAGCGGCAGCGACATCGTCAACAAGGCGCTTCAGCTGCATGGCGGCTATGGCTATTTAATGGATTATCCCATTGAACGTTTCTGGCGCGACCTGCGCGTTCATTCTATCCTTGAAGGCACCAACCAGATCATGCGCATGATCATCGGGCGGGAGCTGACACGGGTATGAGCGACGTTCTGACCCGCATTGAGGGCAAGGCTGGTTTTCTGAGCCTGAACCGACCCAAGGCGATCCATGCGCTGACGCTCGACATGGTGCATATCATGACCGAAGCGCTCTTAGCATGGCGGGATGATCCAGCCGTTGAAGCGGTTATCATTGATCACGCAGAAGGTCGTGGCTTTTGCTCTGGCGGCGATATCGCCTTTTTGCGGGCGTCCGCGATGGAAGATGCCGGCGTTTCAGGCCGCAAATTCTTTCATGATGAATATCAGATCAACCATTTGCTGTTCACCTATCCAAAGCCCGTTATTGCCTTCATGGATGGCATTACCATGGGCGGTGGCGTTGGGATCAGCCAGCCCGCGCGGCTGCGCGTTGTGACAGAAAATACGCGCTTTGCCATGCCGGAAACCGGAATTGGCCTGTTCCCCGATGTGGGCGGCGGCTGGTATCTATCGCGGCTGGAAGGGCGTATTGGCGCTTTCTTGGCGTTGACAGGTGCGCGGCTGGATGGCGCAGAATGTTTGGCGACTGGCCTTGCGACGCATTATCTGTCGGCCGAAAGCCTCATCGACGCAAAGGGGCGCATTGCCGAAGACCCAAGCCGGGTGGACAGCATTTTGGGGTCGCTCGCCGTCGCGCCGCCAGAGGCGCGGATCATGGCCAATATGCCGCAGATCAACCGCCTGTTCGCGTCGGATCGCTATGAAGATGTGATTGCCGCGCTGGAAGCGGACGGATCGGATTGGGCGGCCAAGGAATTGGCGACGCTCAAGACCAAATCTCCGCAGACCTGCAAAGTGGCGCTCCGCCAATTGGCTGAAAGCCTCAATTGCGCAGATTTTGCGGCGAATATGGTCATGGAATATCGCATTGCCTCGCGCGTGCTGTTGCGCCCCGATTTTACAGAGGGTGTTCGCGCGGTCATTGTCGATAAGGATAACCAGCCCAAATGGACGCCACCCACGCCGGACGCCGTGACGGACGATTTGCTGAATGCGATCTTCGCGCCCCTTCCTCCCGAAGAAGAATGGAAACCCTTATGAGCTATGAAACCATCCTTGTGGAGCAGCGGGACGCCGTGACGCTGATCACGCTTAACCGTCCGCAGGCGCTCAATGCCTTGAATGCGCAAGTTCTGGAGGATCTGATTGCAGCTTTCGCAGCGTTTGAAGCCGACCCGTCTCATCGATGCGCCGTCATTACTGGCAGTGGCGAAAAAGCTTTTGCAGCCGGGGCCGACATTAAAGAAATGGCGGATAAGCCCGCGGCGGAGTTTTACGCGGATGACTTTTTCAGCCGCTGGACAAGCCATGTTGTCAAAACCACGCGCAAACCCTGGATTGCGGCCGTCAACGGCTTTGCGCTGGGCGGCGGATGTGAATTGGCGATGATGGCAGACTTCATCATTGCTGCGGATACGGCCCGATTTGGCCAGCCGGAAATCAAGCTGGGCGTTGGCCCCGGCATGGGCGGATCGCAGCGCCTGACGCGGGCGATTGGTAAGGCAAAGGCTATGGAAATGTGCCTGACAGGCCGCATGATGGGCGCAGAAGAGGCTGAGCGCGCTGGCCTGGTTGCGCGCGTCGTGCCGCTTGCGTCGCTGGTGGAAGAGGCGTTGAAGACTGCCGCAGATATTGCCGCGATGCCGCCGCTTGCCACCATTGCGAATAAGGAAATGGTGAACGCCGCCTTTGAAACCACGCTGGATCAGGGATTGTTGATGGAACGGCGCATCTTTCAGGTGCTGACCGCGACGGAAGATAAGCGTGAAGGCATGGCGGCCTTCATTGAAAAGCGGCCCGGCAACTGGACAGGACAATAAGCCATGAAGATCGGCTTTATTGGCCTTGGCAATATGGGCAGCGGCATGGCGGCCAATTTGGCGCGCGTAGGTCATGTGGTGAAGGCCTTTGACCTGTCCAAAGATGCCTTGGCACAAGCCAAGGCGAAGGGCTGTGCCCCTTGCGCCTCCATCCGGGAGGCGGTGGCGGATGCCGATGCCGTTGTGACGATGCTGCCCAATGGCAAGATTGTCGCCCAAGTCTATGCCGAGGATGTGATTGGCCATGCGCCGCGCTCCGCTACGTTGATTGATTGTTCCACGATCGACGTTGACACGGCTGTCCAAGTCGCGCGGGATGCGGCCAAACGTGGCGGCTATGAAATGGTCGATGCGCCGGTCTCTGGTGGGATTGCGGCGGCGACGGCGGCCAGCCTGACCTTCATGGTTGGTGGCACACCGAGTGCCTTTGGTCATGCAGAGCCGATCCTTGCTGCAATGGGCAAGGCGGTGATCCATGCCGGAAAAAGCGGCGCAGGGCAGGCGGCCAAAATCTGCAACAATATGATTTTGGGCGCGACCATGATCGCGACCTGCGAAGCCTTTGTGATGGCGCAAAAACTCGGTCTTGATCTAAAAACCTTTTACGACATTTCGTCCAAGGCCTCAGGTCAGAGCTGGTCGATGACCAGCTATTGCCCCGTCCCGGGTGTTGGCCCGCAGAGCCCGGCAGATAAAGGCTATCAGGGCGGGTTTGCGACCAATTTGATGCTGAAGGATTTGTTGCTCGCGATGGAAGCCGCAGAGCAAGTCGACGCGGTTGTCCCCATGGGTGCGCGCGCAGCAGAGCTCTATCAAGAGTTCGCCAATTTGGGGCAGGGCAATATCGACTTTTCCGGCATTATCCGCATGCTCGATGCCAGCGGACAGGCCGACTAACGCCCGTCTGGCCGCCATCTCAAAAAGTGTTGAAGATGGCGGCCCTTAAGGCGGGGTGTTAGATCCGCTTCCCGTCGCGCGCGAGGACCATGTCTTCGCGATTATTCTCAAAATCGCTCGCGTCATGGCGTTCCCGCAACTGTGTTTCGGGCCGGCCAAAGGTGCGGTTGACCATGCGGCCACGAATGACAGCCGGTCGCGCGCCGACTTCTGTTACCCAGCGGTCGAGATGCGGATATTCATTCACCGACAGGAATTCTTGGCAGTTATACGCTTCACGCATGATGGCCCCGTACCAAGGCCAGATTGCCATATCGGCAATGGTATAGTCATTCCCGACCATGAACTGGCTTTTGGCCAGATGCGTGTCGAGCACATGCAATTGCCGCTTGGTTTCCATCGCGAACCGATCAATCGGATATTGCATCTTAAACGGGGCATAGGCGTAAAAATGGCCAAGGCCGCCGCCGACATAGGGGGCAGAGCCCATTTGCCACATCACCCAATTCATAGTCTGCGCCCGTTTGTGCACGTCTGTTGGCAGAAATTCGCCAAATTTTTCGGCGAGATAAAACAGCATGGAGCCGCTTTCGAACAGATTGACCACAGGGTCGACCGAATAGTCACGCATCGCCGGGATTTTTGAGTTGGGGTTGATGGAGACAAAGTCGCTACCAAATTGGTCGCCAACGCCGATATAGATCAGCCAGGCATCATATTCCGCGCCCGGATGTCCCTTGGCCAGCAACTCCTCCAGCAGGATGGTGACTTTGACGCCATTGGGTGTGCCCAGCGAGTAGAGCTGGATCGGGTGTTTGCCGATGGGGAGCGTGGCCTCTTTGGTCGCGCCAGAAATGGGCCGGTTGATATTGGCGAACTGGCCGCCATTGGCCTTATCCCACACCCAGACTTTGGGTGGCTCATAGCCCGGTGGCTGATTATTGGCGGTGTCGGGTTGGTCGGCCATATCTGTTATCCTCTAATGCACCTTGCCCGGATAAAGTCCGGATCGATTGGGCTTCTATGCCATTAGCCTGTGAGCAGCGCCAAGCCTTAAATCGCCAAATGCTGACCAAAAGAGGGGATGTGCGCCTCTCGACCCGAGCGCGCTTCGCTGGTAGCGGGTCAAAATGACCAGCGATCATCATCAGACAGATCCCGCTCTTACGGATCATTTCCGACAAGCCATGCGCAGTGTTGCCTCGGCCGTCTACCTCATCACCAGCCGCGGAGACGAAGGGGATGTCGGCATGACCGCAACCGCTGCCTGTTCCTTAAGCTTTGATCCCATGTCGGTCCTGATTTGCGTTAATCGTTCAGCCTCGATCATGCGGACGTTGGAAACATCACAGCGGTTTGTGCTCAACATTCTGAGCAGCGCGGATGCGGGCGTCGCCACCGCCTTTGGCAGCCCTGCAGGGCGCGCCGATCGCTTTGCGGGCGGGGATTGGTATGATCTGGACGGGATGCCTGCGCTCAAGACCAGCCTCAGCAGCATATCCTGCGACATTGCCAGTGGGATGGATTTTGGCACGCACCGGATTTTTGCTGGCACAGTGCGGCATGTCGATAATCGGCCGGGGCTTTCGGAACTGCTCTACTGCAATGGCAGTTTCCGGGGTTTGAGCGCTGAGTGATCTGAAAAAGGGGGTGCCCTTTTAGGAGCCTTTCCATAGGGGCCACCACCAATTCTCATGCGCCAAATACCATGAAAGCGTGTCGGCCAAGCCATTTTGGAAGGTGCGCTTTGGTGCATAGTTGAGCTGGGTGCGTGCCTTGCTCTCATCAATTGCATAGCGCCGTCCAGCCTGTGACGGACATCACCCATCGGACATGCCGCCTGGCCAGGCTCCACTTTTTTGGTGCAGTGTGAGGCGTTTTGGCAAGGGCGACGCCGGTTGGGGTTGTTCGGCATGATTTGGGCCTAGGGGCCCGGACAACTTAGCGGTAAACTTCGCCGTGGGTGCCGATGTTGATTAGGTGAATTTCTCCATCGGTGACCAGCAATTCAAGTGTAATCCGGTGGCTCATGTTGATTGAGATTGAGTGGAGGCCGACAAGTTTGCCGCGCAGCGCGTGGAGGCGCAGGGAGGGGTGGTGAGGATTGGCCTCCAATAGCTGTAGTGTCTTTTCGTACTGGCTGAGGAGTTGCGGGTTTCGCTTGAAGAACTTGACTGCCCGGCGCTCATACTGCGCCGTGCTGATAATTAGCCAGGCCATGGCTCAGCCGAGCTTTTGCTTTAGCCGCCGGATATGCTGCCCGGCGTCCTCCCTTACGAAGCGGCCAGCCGCGATGTCTGCGCGGCTTTCGGCAAGGGCCGCCTCGAGTTCGCACTCCCGCAGGTGGTTGTAGTGTTCGGCGTCTACGACGACGTACTTTACCTTTCCCCGCACCGAGATTGTCGCCTCTGGCTGCTGGGCTAGGGCGCCCTCTATGGCCTTAACACCGTGAACTTTAAGGTCATTGGCCGCAATCGCACCCATAACAGTACTCCCAATAATGCTGTTATTCGTACTATAGGCGCCTGCCTCAAAATGCAATAGGCTCTAATCTCGGCGTCGTGTGGGGCTGGCGTGCTTGCGCCGAGTTGGCGTACTCAGGCGGCGGACAGGATTTCGTCAACAATAATGTCTTCAGAGCGTGCGCGTGCCTTTGCCAGATCGTGCGACGTCTGCATGCGCATCAGTGCAGGTGTTATCGGGTGTTTGCCCCCGGCAACGGCGATCAGGGCATCAGATTTTCTCCGCCTGACTTGCCGATGTCGCAGTCCGCCTGCGACTTTGTTACAGCAAGATCCTTCCAATTTATGCCGATTGAGGCAACTCTTAACCGCGCATGGATTTTGCACACGCAATAGTTTGGTGAGGCGGATATGGGCCGTGGCGTCTGACTGCGCCTGTCGAACCGCGTTGGTTACTAGAGCCTAATCTGCGCCGAAATTTAAACGCAATCTCTGAACGTGTCATAAGACAAATTTCTATTAAAAATATTTTATTGCAATTATGCAAAGCCTAATTAGATTCGGATCCAATTAAATTGGCGAGGAAAATTACGATGAAGACGACAGCGACACTGATTTGCGCCGCGGCGGCGATGATTTCATTTCCGGCTCAGGCACAGAATTCAGCCGCGGCCGCAGCGCGCGCTAATGTGGCGGCGGTGAGGGCTGCAGCCGTACAGGTCGTCCAGACTAAGGGTTCGAAAGACGCAGTGGATGCCCTCAAGACCGCAGTCGGCACCGTTAAGGCAGACGTCCAAGCCGTCCGGGCAGATGCGAACGCTGGCAAGCCAGAAATTGCGGCCGCCTACTACGAGGCCGCACAGACAAAGGCGACGCTCGCATTCTTGAAATCACTTGCGGCTGCCGCCAAAAAGCCAGCCGGCAACTAATTTAACACAGCCGATTTTGCCGGTGCGGAGCCTGTTCATAGCCCTAGTGTGCTCAGGCTTCGTAACCGTGCCGGAAAGCCTGAGAGCTCAAACTAAAGATGTAGAGGGCGTTGTATTAACTTCGCCCCTGCCGGCTCTCACGAAGCCGACGCTATCTGTAGGCTTTGATGCCTCAACTGGCCGATATGGCGACACGGATGCGACCGGCACCCTAATATTGCCCGTTAGCGCAAGATTGCCCGTCAGCAAAAGCCTCACCCTGTCGGCGAGCATATCGCGCGTGCAGATATCCGGCCCAAATGTGGTTGTCGGCGCTGACGGTAGGCCTCTGCCTGGGGTGGGCTTAGTTCGATCGACCCGCTCGGGAATTGGTGATTTATCTCTCGGCACCACCTGGGAAATTCCGATAAAAAGCGACAATTGGTCTATACAGGCCTCGTCCCGGATTAAGGTTCCGATGGGCCAAAAATCGAAGGGCCTGTCGACGGGGAAGACAGATTTTTCAGGGAAAGTTGAAGTCACCTATATATCTGTTCCGTTCGCGCCATTTGTGAGCGTCGAATACCAGGTCTTGGGAAAGCCAGAGGGTCTCGAACTTCGAAACACGGTTAACACGTCAATCGGAGCGGCCTGGATTAGAGGCACAAGTGCCATAATCGCATCTTACGACTATAGTGGCTCGATAAGCCCCCTAGTAAAAGACGGGCACAGCCTATTTGGCGCCTACAGCGTGCCTGTTTCTGGCAAGATGCGGTTAACTCTGTACGGCATCAAGGGCCTGTCGGCGGGCAGCCCCGACATTGAGGGTGGGGCGGTAATCAGCTTAACCCTGTAGCCCAGGCAGTTATGGCGTCGGGCTAGAATATGGCCCCTCAAGTGAGGCCTTATCGGGAGTTTACCTCCAGGGGCTGCCTCACACGCCGCGCGGTAAAAATATTAAATGCGGCAGTCGTAAGCATGGACAATGTCTAAGCGACTTCTTAACATCTTCTTGATTTAAGGAGATTATTTGATGCGCCACCTGCTCGCTCTTGCCCTCGTCGCCTCTGCCAGCATGGGATTGTCCGCATGCGCCCGCCCGGGTCCGATCCAGACGGATCGCACGCAATTTACGCCAGACGGCACGTTTCAGCGTAAGGCGTATAGCCAGGCGGTTGTGTTGACTTTTGACAAGACAGTCACAGTCTTCCGCGAGGCGGGCTACACCCTCGACATTGTCGACCGCGCGACGGGTCAAATCAGCGGCCGGCGCGGGAAGACGGGCGACAAGGGCGCGCAGAGAAGTGACGATTTGCGCTTTGTGGCGCTCGTTCTGCCCGGTTCTGGCGACGTGGGAAGTGTTTTGAACCTCAAGTTCGTGCAGGTCTCACCCGTGGGCGTGCCCGTCCTCAACCGCGCCAAGGCGGAAGTTGTGCTGACCCAGCCGGAATTATACGCCTATGTGTTCAGCCGCATTAACTGACACACTATAGGCATGGCCGTGCGGGGGAGCCTCGCTCGCCCCGTGCCGTGATGCTTCTGACAAGTAGAATGATATTCTAAGTCGCGCTTTGCCCTATGTGCGGGCGTAGTTGTCCGCATAGCGTTGAATGTCATCTTCCCCCAGATAGCTTCCGGTCTGGACTTCGATAATCTCAACAGGCTCGCGGCCGGGGTTCTCCAGCCGGTGGATCGCGCCCTGGGGGACATAGATTGACTCGTTTTCAGAGACGATCCGGGTGTCCTCGTTAATAGTAACCTTGGCGGTGCCCATCACGACAATCCAATGTTCCGCGCGATTATTGTGGCTCTGGAGGGAGAGTGCGTGGCCCGGCTTGATGCGGATGCGCTTCACCTGAAATCCATTCCCCATAGCCAAGCTTTCAAACCATCCCCAAGGGCGCAGTTCACGCGGGCTTTTTTCCGCTTGTGGGGCATGCTCCGCCTTCAAGATGTTGACGGCTTCTCCCACCCGCTGACTTTGCGATTTAGGGGCGACAACAACGGCGTCACGGGTGGCGACGACGATCATATCTTCCAACCCGATGCCGACCAGCTGGATCGTCTCCGCTTCAGATCGCAGCAGGCTGTTTGCGCAGCCCAAAGCCAGGCTGGGGCCAGAGCAGGCATTCCCGTTCGCGTCTTTTTCGCTGTTTTCCCAAATGCTTTTCCAATCGCCGAGGTCCGTCCAGCCCTTGGAATAGGGCATGACACACAGATTGTCCGCCTTTTCCATAATGGCATGGTCAATCGAGACATTGAGGAGTGGGGCCCATGGCTTTGGCGCAAGCCTTTGGAAGCCAAGGTCTGCGTAGGCCTGCTCGACCGACTGCGTGACCCCGGACAGGCAATCTGGCGCGTGTTTGCGAAAGGCGTCGACCATGACTGCTGCCGAGAAGAGAAATATCCCCGCATTCCAAAGATATCGCCCGCTCTCAAGCATGTCTTGGGCGACGTCGAGCATTGGCTTTTCAACAAAACGAACAAGGGGTTGCGCCACCGTTTCGTTCAGGCTGTGCGCATTTTCCAATTCTAGATAGCCATAGCCCGTCTCCGGGCGCGTGGGCTGAATGCCAAATGTGATGATCTGGCCAGCTGAAGCCGCGGTCGCCGCATTTAGGACCGCCTCTTCAAAAGCCTGTGCATCTGTAATCAAATGGTCTGAGGGCAGCACCAGAATAAGGGCATTTGTGTCCTGTTGTGAAATAGAGAGTGTCGCAGCGAGGACGGCTGCGGCGGTATTGCGCGCGTCCGGCTCGATCAGAATGGATCGGGCAGAGGCGCCGCATGCGTCCAATTGATCCAGCACCTCAAACCGGACTGCGTCTCCCGTCACAACCGTGGCGGGTGCAAAGCTCGGCCCCGCAACAAGGGCTGCCGCCCTTTGAAACAGGCTAACATTCCCAAAGATGTGGGCGAATTGCTTCGGCTGGGATTTGCGAGACAGAGGCCAAAGCCGCGTTCCAGAACCGCCGCAGAGGATAACGGGATAAATCATGGATTGGGTTTCTTAGCCTTACAGGGTTTCTTCATCGGAATAGTCTATCGGAAACTATTTGCGCTATTTCTATCGCCCGCAAGGAAAAATGGGCTCACGCTCATCCTCACGCTTGAAAGGGCAGACGAATAGGGCGTATCGGTGAAGTGCGGTTTCATTAGACGATTTGTGGAAAGAGGCGGAATTGCTGGTTTCATTGCCATTGTGCTTAGCGGGAGCTGAAATTGCCCGTTTCGATGCGACGGGTGAGGCCTCTGCTGCGTCATACAGCTTGCCCGCGTCCGAGGCGGCAGCGGACGGCGGTGAGCTAGAGCCGCAAGCCATGGGCGTTGACCGCCCGATCATGCTGACGAGCGCGGCTGAGCGGCAGAGCCATGAACAGGTGCCGGACCGTGCCTCTGTTGGCGATGCTCTTAAAGCTGTCAAATGGGAAACCCTTGGCCTTGGCGCCTATATGGCGACGATCAACACTGCGAAACTTGTCAACAAATCTGGCTCGTTCAGCTTCAAAAGTGAAGGCTGGTTCAGCAAGTCGGCCAATACTGTGGGGATTGATAAGCTAACGCATGCGTTCAACACCTATCTTATAACCGAGATTTTGCAGGATCGGATCGAACGCAAAATTGGCAATCAGCCAGCCGGCCGGATCGCCGCAGGTGCGGTTGCGGGTGGCCTGATGTTTCTGGCCGAAATTTCAGATGGATTTGAGGAGACGGGCGGGTTTTCATCCGAAGATATTGTGATGAATTTGGGCGGCGCTGGCTTCTCAGTTCTGCGTCGCTCGGTTCCGGGCCTGCGCGATAAGCTTGATTACCGCATGATGATTGTCCCAAATTCAGATGTTTATACCTTCAAGGGCCGTCGCCACTTCCGTCAGCTTCGTTATAATTTTTCAGTGCAGTTGGCGGGTTTTGACCGATTGAAGGAGACACCCTGGCGCTTTGTTGAGTTGCACGTCGGATATTATGCGACGGGCTTTACGGCTGCGGAAGAGGCGCGCGGAGACCCGGTGCGGCGGCGATTTTATGCGGGAGTGGGGCTAAATGTCGGCCAGCTGCTCTTTGGCCGTGCGCCTAAAAGCAGCGCGTCCAAGATAGGCCAGGGCGCGCTTCGTTACCTGCAATTGCCCTATGTTGGGGCCTATGGCCGGTTCTGATTTTCGGTCGCGCGATCCGCTTCTTTACAAAATGGTGATGGAACTTATCCGGACTGTCACTGCAGAACAGATCATGCCGCGCTGGCAGAATCTGCTGGGCGAACAGGTCAGCGAGAAGACGCCGGGTGATCTGGTCACAGTCGCAGATTATGAGTCTGAGGCGCGGCTTACAGAGGCATTGGCGGGCCTAATCCTCGGCTCGCGCGTTGTCGGGGAAGAGGCCGTTTCAGCAGACCCAGTTCTTCTTGATGGCCTTGATCGGGGCTGTGTCTGGTTGGTGGATCCCTTGGATGGGACGGGTAATTTCGTGGCGGGTAGCCCCCATTTCGCAGTCATGGTCGCCTTGGTGCAAGATGGTGTGGTGGAGGCGGGGTGGATTTGCCAACCCGCCCATGGGCTGTTTTATCAGGCAGAGCGGGGTCGAGGGGCGTTTTGCAATGGCTCTCCTGTCCGCGCAAAGCCTTCGGGGCACCCCAGATTTACCGGCGCATTCCCGACGCGTTATGCCAATGCAGGCCAGCAGCGGCTGATCGATCAAATGCGGGCGGATGTGGATGTGGCGCTGCCCGGCCTCATGTGCGCCGGCGTCGACTATACCCGCTGCATCGACGGCACCCAGGATTTTGCATTGTTTTGGCGGAGCCTGCCTTGGGATCACGCGCCAGGTGCGCTCATTCTCACAGAGGCTGGGGGGTGGGCCGGGTGGATGGATGGGACGCCCTATTCCGTTTGCGATCAACGCCCCGGCCTTGTGGCACGCGGGCCGACTGTGACGCTATTCTAGCGGCTGTCTTTTGAGATAGTCTCTAGCCAGCCATCCACGCGCCGGAAATGTTCTTCCCAACTGGGCGCTGCATAGCTGGCGATGAGGGAGACTTGCCGCTGCCGATCTTCTGACCCCGCCGCATAGCTGAAGATTGCGTCCATCCAGGCGGCTGGATCATCGGGGCGGAGATAAAGGGGAATGTCCCCTGCAACTTCACGAAACACGCCGAGATCAGAAGCAATTACGGGGGTGCCAGCTTGCAAGGCTTCGATCACGGGGATGCCAAAGCCCTCAGCAAAGCTGGGTATTAGCAAGGCCCTCGCCCCGGCAAGAAGGACAATCATCTGTGCGTCGTTGCATCGGTCCATTTCGACAACATGGCCTCTTAGGCTATGATCCTGATCGAGGATTTGGGCGACCTCATCGATTTCCCAGCCACGTTGCCCGATAAGCAGCAGCATGGGGGCTTTTTCTCCGAGATCTTGGACAAGACGTTGCCAGATCTTGAGCAGCAGGAGATGGTTTTTTCGCGCCTCAATCGTACCGATCATAACGAAATATGGACGCGATGGGCGGTCAAGAGACGGAGCTGTCATAGGCAGCGCTTCAGTGCCGAGCAACGCCACAAGCTTATGTTCCGGAAGGTAAAGGTTCTGGTCGATCGCGAACTGGGCAAGCTGATCAAGTGTGTCTTGCGAATTGGCGATAACGCCATCTGCACTTTCGAGCAGGTGACGCATCCGCTTTGTATGGCGGCCCGCCTCTCCTGCTCGGCAATAATGCGGGTGGGTAATTGGGATAAGGTCGTGCGCAAGATAGACAGGCCGAAGCTTGGTCCGCTTCAACCAATTGGGTAGGCTTCGCGCATCAAGACCAGTATGCCCGACATTCAGGTAGATTTTTCCGTGGACATCCTTCTCCCTCTGCCAGCCAGACAGGGCGAGGCACGATGTCAATTGCGTCCGGATGCGTGGCCCGCCGCGAAGCAGTGCCCGAAACAAGGCGTCGCTCGCCTTGGCATTGAGCACAATGCGCAGGCTTCCCTTTTGAATGAGGGCGTGGGAGCGGGCGGCATAATGATCGAGATAGGCGAGGCAGACACGGTCAATCCCGGTTGGCAGACGCCGCGTCCACGCCCGCCAAATCAGGCGGCTGACATCAAGAAGGAAGGGGCGCTGATGCGCCTTACTAGGGGGCATGATCTTCCGGGGTTGCAAATCCGCTCATCGGACCCAAGTGCCTGTGCCCAACTGCCCGTTGCTTTTCAAGGCCAGGCTGCAGAATTAGGGAAAGCAGCGCGCCTAAACCCAAGCGACTGTGTGTCACGCAGTCCGGGTCAAGCTGGGGAGGCGCTTTACAGGGCGGGGGAGTTCAGTCGCTCGCGGCGCAAATTCGGCGAGCAGGCGTTTGGCGCTATTCTCGACCAGTGTCTCGACACCCGACTTGCTGGCCAAGCCCCCGCGCACCAAACATTGTGCGTGAAGCATGCGCTTGAACGCATCGTAGAGGCGCGCATCGGGCGTTTCTGGCTGGCGCCAGAATTTGTCCAAGCCGCCTTGGTGCGTCACACCTGGCACGTCGTATACCGCTTCGCCAAGCACCACGACGGGCTTTCCAGAGGCCAAAGCTAGGGTTCCAGATGTGCTGTTTACGCAGACCATGCCGAGGCAGGCCTCGGCAAGTGCCTGCAGGTCGCCGCCATCAATGTGAAAGACCCTATCCTCTATGCCCAGTCGACGCGCCTGAGCCATGATCTTCCGACGCCAATTGAGATAGCTGCTGTCGAGGGGGTGCTCCTTGATCAGGAGGCTCGCATTTTGTGGTGCGTGGCGCGCGAAACTTTCAAGCACATATTCCATCGCGACCAACATTGACCGAAATGGAGAGTGGACGCGGATCTGATAGTCCCCAGTTAACTGGAGCGGGAATAAGAAAAAGTCACAGCCTTCAATAGATTTCAGGGTCTGTTCGGCCTGGGCGTTGCGCCCCGCCTTGCGGGTAAATTTTAGCAGCCAGCCGAACGCGTCCGCAAATAGGGAGCCTAGCCTATGCGTGCGGTAGAAGGGGAAGGCGAATTTGCCGAAGAACACGTGGTGGTAATGCCAATAGCTGTCGCGGGCGCGCCGTCGGAAATCTGCCGTAATTGTTGGCAGATTTGGGACTGGGGGCAGTGTCTTGGCCGTAGCCAAAATCACGTCTGGATCGCGGGTGATCGGTGAATGGCCGTTCACGCCATCGCGCTCCAGCGTCATCCAATCGGGCCGAATATAGCCCTCCTCAAAGACGTGGACGTGAACTCCACGCAGTTGCGCTATGCGGATCGCCGCCTGGTGCACGGGCCGACAATCGCCAAATAAGACGAGATCAGTTATGCCCCGATCCCGGATTAAGCCATCAAAGTATAGTGGCCATCGGCTCATCAATCCGCGATAATTGACACAGTCACCGGGCCAGTCATGCCTGTCGCCGCCAGACAAGTTGACCCGGTGGGCGCCCGCTCCAAATTCCGTCAGCCTTTTCGCCAGCAGCCAGAAAAAGGGTCCCGGCGGGCCTTGGAGGAATAAAAATTCTCGCCGCTCTGCCGAGATGTCGATTGGGATGCGGCCCGGCATTAGCGCCCCCCAACAAATGGGCGCAGAAGTGCTTGGACGCGCCCTTGCCACTGCCGCAGGGTAATCAGCGCAGACGATATGCCCGCCGACCCCTGCGCCATCCGCTCCACGAGCAATTCGGCGGGACAGGGCAGGCGCGTCACGGGATCGATATAGCGCGGATAGACAAGCAAACTGCCCGCCACGAGCTCGTCAAGTGACAGGCGCCGGGTGCGGCGCGCGGGCACATCCCCCAAATCCTTGGTAAGCCCCCAGCCGGCATAAAAGGGCACGCCATGTGTGGTCACGGCCTTGCCTCGCAAGAGGGCTTCAAAGCCAGCAAGCGATGTGATGACGTGGACGGCATCCACGGCATCAATGAGCGAGGTAATTGAAACATCGTGGAGAATTTCATTGGCAAAGCGGAGTGCGTCTGCTGGCTCCACATGGCCCTTGCGGTGCCCAGCAACCACATCTGGGTGCGGCTTATAGATGATGTGTGCATTGGGTTCACACGACCGCGCGCGCGCCAGAAGCTCCAAATTCGTCGTCCCGGACCCGCCGGTGAGAATGGATCTGTCATCTTCCACCTGTCCCGTCACCAGCACTTTATATCGGCCTTGCGCCGCGTGCTTCATTTCGTTTCTCGCCTGCCCATATTTGCTGATGTCGGCTTCGACAAGGCGCCTCTTTAAAGCTGCGGCACGGCTAGACAAATCCGCGTCGAAATTACCACTTTGTAATATAACCTCCAAATCGCTCGGCTGGCTTGGATCAAAATAAATTCCGGCAAAATCAACGATCGCCGAGAGAGGCGGCACGCAATTTGCTCCCAAGCCGACGGAGCGAATGAAGCCATCCTCTACCTCGCCCAGGCGTACGTCTTCTTTAGCTAGTCTCGCAAGCAGCTTGGGGGGCGTTCTGGATTTCCAGGCAACTTGATGTTGGCCATCTGCCCCGACGGGCAGGAACTTGCGAGCATAGCGAACGGGCGAGGATCCATCCCAAAGCATCGCGTCGAGCGTAACGCGCTTCCAGCCTGCGACCCCATAAACCGCATCAATTCGCCGATTGGCATCAATCAGCTTTCGCCAGTCGGAGAGTTGGGCGATTGCATCCAACGGGCTCCAATCCTCACCCGTAAAGGGGCTTGAATAGAGCCAGCAGGACAGGGCGTCGGCAAGGGCGGCTTCAGGGGCTTTGTCGCATCCGGCAAAGCGGCCTTGCCCAAAAAGGCGCAAGGGGGTGCCGCTCAAGCCCGCAATCAGGGCGAGGTCTTGATCCGCCCCGGCCCAGATTTCGCGTGCGTTTGACGCCAAATGCCAGGGATCGCAGTCAGCAGCCAGCCTCAGGCAATAACTGGGCAGCCGCATCCCCGGCGCGATAGCGGCTATCGCCCGCCCCTTACCCAAGAGCGACAACATGGCCTGAAGCTGATCTTCCGTATCTGGCGCCAGAAGGAGGGTGTCCTCCCCAATGTCGGGCTGAGCGCCCCAGAAACGGCCGCCAACCCGCGCCGCGCAGATTGACGCGGCAATGTCTTCGGCGTCAATCTCGCTCTTGCCAGCTTGCGTCAAAGGCGCGCCTTTGTGGCCCGGAAATGGCGGAACGCGTAAGAAGGGAGAGTGGCCGCCGGGCATTGCGGGCGTTAGCCCTTCACAATGGCGTCAATCGCCAAAAGGGGGCGCAAAAACCCTTCAAGATTGGCCAAGGGGAGGGCGCAGCGGCCATCACATTTGGCGCGCGTTGGGTCTGGGTGCGCTTCCAGAAACAGGCCGGCAATGCCGACGGCAACGCCGGCCCTGGCAAGAGTATCGACCTGAGTCCCTCGGCCATCTGCACTATCTTCCCGACCGCCCGGCTTTTGCAGCGCATGGGTCACATCAAAAATGACGGGTGCCATGGGCTTCATCAGATCTAGGCCAAGCATGTCCACGACCAGATTATTATAGCCAAAGCTGGTTCCGCGTTCGCACAGGAGAATGTTCTCATTGCCCACTTCGCGGCATTTTGTGATGATGTGGCGCATTTCTTGAGGCGCTAAAAACTGGGGCTTTTTTATGTTGATAACGGCGCCCGTGCGGGCCATCGCCACCACCAGATCCGTCTGGCGCGCCAGAAAGGCCGGAAGCTGAATGATGTCGGCAACTGCTGCAACGGACGCTGCTTGTTCCGGCTCATGTACATCGGTCAGGATCGGCACCCCGAAGTGCTGCTTCACCTCTTCTAGCAGGCGTAACCCTTCCTCAAG
>Ga0214921_10006300_pt1 | contig 16329 bp, 14 predicted proteins | sample LL1505_MetaG_FD_177992 | JGI IMG/M metagenome (GOLD analysis project Ga0214921, IMG submission 177992) | Freshwater microbial communities from Lake Lanier, Atlanta, Georgia, United States - LL-1505 | ecosystem: Environmental > Aquatic > Freshwater > Lake | place: USA: Georgia | collected...
TATTACTTTATTTTAAATAAGTTTATTTTTAATAACAAAGTTATCTGTTTTCTTAATAATTTTGCCTACTCAACGTTTTTTAATTTATATTTATATAGTTTGCCTACTCAACGTTTTTTTATTTTCTATTATTCTTCATATTCTATTTTTTTACTTTCTTTTTTTATTGTTTTTTCAAAAGCATCTATTCCTAATATACAGGGCATACAAGTTAATAATAAAAATAATGTGTTATACCATTTTCTATTTATTTTTGTTTTTTTTATTATTGTTTTATATTTTTTTTCTTTTATAATCTTTTTAGATTCTATTGAAATAATTGATTTATTATTTTCATCTTTATTAATAATTTCTTTTAAATAAATATTAAAATTATATCTATATTTATAAAAAGGAAAATTATTAGAAATAATTAAAGGAAGATTATTTGATTTACTAATATTTAACATTTTTAAAAATCCATCAAAAGTAATATCTAAACAAAATTTTTTATGAAAATTAGATAAAGCATCAAAATCATTAATTTTAAATAATAAAAAATAATCACAATTTCCTCGTTCAACATTATTAGAATAATTCATATGTTGTTCTAAACTAAATATACTTATATTACAATGTCTACCTCTTGTATAATAATTTTGTATTATTTTATTATTTTTTAAATCAGACATTACATCATCAAAAATATATAATGTTTTTTTATCATATGTTTTTATTTCTTTTATTTCATCAAATTTTAAAAAATTAATTTCACATTTTAATAATTTTAATAAATCTTGAGTTTCACTATTTGTCACAAAAAATATTTTATTAAATTGATTTAAATTATTTTCTATTAATTGATTTAAATAATTTATTATAAAAGTAGTTTTACCAGAACCACGAGATCCAAATAATTTTGCTGAAAATGGATGAATAAAATCTATTATTTTAGATTTATCTATTTTGATTTCATCTTTTATTTTAAAACTATTTAATAATTTTTGATTATTATTATATTCCTCATTAGAACATATTGATTGTTCAATTAATGATTTTTCTGATATTAATGATTGTTCTGATAATTGTTCTGATATTAATGATTGTTCTAATAATTGTTCTGATAATTGTTCTGATAATTGTTCTGATATTAATGATTTATCTTGCTCTATTGATAATGATTCTATAGAATAATTAAAAGATGATGTTTTAATTAATTTTTGTTTTCTATTTCTATCTTTTTCTCTACAATCATTACATGCTTTATATTTTGTATTATTTTCTTTTTTACATTTTATACATATTTCATTCATAATATAATTATTTTTTTTTATTTAATGATATATAAAATTCTCTTATTTTTGGGAACTTCCAAAACATTAAAAAACATATCACTTTATTTTAAATAAGTTTATTTTTAATACAAAGTTATCTGTTTTCTTAATAATTTTGCCTACTCAACGTTTTTTAATTTATAATTATATAGTTTGCCTACTCAACGTTTTTTATATTATATAATTTGTTCTTTTATATCCTGTTCCTCTTATTTCATTTCCTTCTGAAACTCCTCCTATCATATTATTAATAATTTCATAAACTTGTATTTGAAAGTTAATATATACAGGATCATATAATATTATTTCTTTTCCACTATTATCTGTTAAGAATAAACTTAATTGTTGTAATTGACCTGATGTAGGTAAAAACTTTTCAAAAAAAGGAGAAGATACTTCAATTAATTTACCATAAAGACCAGAAGCAGGAATTCTAATTAAATCTAAAGATTCTCCAATAAAACCTGCTGAAGAGAAATTCATTAATTGAACTTTAACATTTGCAAATCTACCTCTAGAAAATAAATCTATTGGAATTGGACTATAATATTTTAATGATCCTGGATTAAATATTGGATCTATTTTTAATAAACCTCCTAATGAATCATTAGGAATAACAAAATCTTCTGTAAATCCAAATAATGGTGCTATTTTATAACCATTGGTAATATATAAATCTGTTCCAGCTTGTTTAATAGATTCATATTCTAATTTATCATTAAATTTATTAATTGTAACTTTATAATATCCATTACAAACAATATTAATTTGTTTTAAAACTTCTGTTACACCATCTTCACCAGAATAATATCCATCAACTAAATATCCATTAATATCAACTAAATTAATAGGAAGCACATATTTAAAAATATCATTTGTAAATTGTGTATTATCTGAATATAAACTTACTATAGTTATTTTATTTGTACCATAACTATCAGGAGGAAAAATAATTTCATTTAAATTAGAAGTTATTTTATATGAATAAGTTTTATAATATTCCCCAGAAGCTATATTATAAATATCAATAAATATTCCTGCTAAACTTGATTCTGTCATATCATTATTTAAAAAATTACTAAAATATTGATTATTAATTGATAATATTGGATTAGATACATTTAATCCATAAAATGATAAAGTTAAAACATTATTAGTACATGAAAATAAATTTGATGATATTTCTCTAAATACTTCTTTTGTATCTATTATTTGTCTATCATCTGAATATCTAGAATTTATATATAATCCATACTCTGCAAAAAATGGGCATCTTAATAAAAAATTATTATAACTCCAAGGATATTTAACTGCATTACCTTCTATAATATCATTTCTAAAAGTTGGATTTTGATTAAATTTACTACTAAACATATTTGTACATCCACCTTTTCCATTAATAGATAAAATTTTACTTGGTTTTAAATAACATGGATTTGTAAATTTAGTTATACTTATAGTTTTTGTAGACATTCTTGATTGTGTATCTGTACTATATAATTCATCATTTGAATTATAATTATAACTTCCAAATGAAAATCTTCCATTATTATAAGTATTATTGAAACTAATATTTACATCATCACCTAAATTACTAAACTTTTGTCTTTTAAAATTTTCTTTATATCCTATATAACAACCAACTTTATAATCTCCATTTATTATTTGTAATTGCGAAAATGAATTATTTCCTATTTGATTACTTACATTATACCAACTTTGAAATGTTGTTGCTGATACATTTTTTACTACAAATAATGAATTTGTTTTAAAATTACTACTTATATCTTGTGTTACTCTTGTTTTACCATTTTCAAAAACTAATGGAATATTTAATGTATTATATATCTTTAAATTATTATATGTATTCATAAATTAAATTAAATAAATTTTCTTTCTCGTGAATAAGAAAATAATTTAAATATTTGTTCTTCATTTAAATTATCTCTTAAATATCTTTTTAAGTTTCTTGGTTTATGTTTTTCTAATGGAATATAATCATTTGGTATTTTATTTAATAAATTTTCTATTTCTTCATTTGTTCCTTTTAATATTAAATTTGAAATAGATGTTGTTTCTGATTTATCTTTTATTGAAGAATATCTTAATGTTAAAGATGATCTTTTAAGTAATGATTCTTCAATCCAACTTTGGAATTGATTAAGTAATACATTTTTTATTATATCTTTTGTTGAGAATCCAAAATTATTTAAAAATTCTTGTTGGGTTAACATTTCAAAATATAAATCTAATGTTGTTAAAAATAATTCTTCTGTTTTTAAATAATTTTTATGTAATTTATAATATCTATTTGTTGGCATTATATCATGTCCATCTCTATTTTTCATCATATCAATATAGTTAGTTATATTTTCTATTGTTATAGATTTATTTATTTTTTTTAAATCTATTGTTATTTCTTTTATTGTCATATTATTAAATTCTTCTTTTGAAATTATTAATTTATTCCATGGTGCATTTATATAATCTTCTATTGTTATTTTTCTTTTATATTTATTATTTATATCTTTTATTGTTTCCATAATATATATATTTTTTTTTTTATTCTTATACAATAAATAAAAATCTCTTATTTTTGGGAACTTCCAAAACTTGAAAATACATATTACTTTGTTTAAAATAAGTTTAATTTAAATAACAAAGTAATATGTTTTCTTAATAATTTTGCCTACTCAACGTTTTTTAATTTATAATTATATAGTTTGCCTACTCAACGTTTTTTAATTATATAGTTTGCCTACTGTACCTTTTTTTTTTAATCATCCATTTCCATTACAATTTTTGTTTTATTAATAAATTCTTCTTTTGATTCAGTAAACTTAATATCAAAGTCTTCTATTAAACATTTTGTCATATTAATTCTTGATTTATCAGAAGAAGAGTTAACAACAAAATTAATTAAATATTTGCAAACTTTCCAATCATTCATATTTTGAATTTCTTTATTTTTATATTTAAGTTGAGTTAAAGAAGAATCAAAAATAAATGGATTAATAATTTCTTTTGTTTCATATTGATTCTTTTTATAATTAACAATATTAGTTAATTCTTTTCCTTGTTTTGTAATAATAAGAAATTTAGTTAATTCAGAATGATTATTAAAAAAATTAGTTAATTCAATAAAAAAAGAATTATAATAATTAGGATTTTTTTTAGCTGTATTAAAAGAATTTATTAAGTTTTGGCATTTATTTAAATCTTCTTCATGTTTATATTTAACATATAAATTTCCATCATAAAAATTAAAAGGTCTATCAGAATTAATTCCCATTTGATAATTAGAATTATGAAAATTAAATAATATTTTATCTAATTGAGTTTTAAATTTAACATCAATATTATTTATATAAATATTTTCAGTAATAAATTTTAGACAATCAACAAATTCTGTGCTTAAATTATTTTCTTTATCTTTAATATTAATTTTTTCTTGTTTAATATCATTTATTTTTGTAAAGAAATCCTCATGTGTATTATTAAAGAGTTCATTATTATTATTTGGTTGATATGTATTTTTATTAGAAAATAAGTCAGAACAAATAAATTTATCTAAACCAAAATCAAAATCAAATTGAGAACAATATTCTTTTATTGTATTAAATATAGCTGGACTCATTTGTGATAAATAATCTTTGGAAGTTTTTTTAAATTGTAAAAAAGGAGGATTAAATTTATTTTCAAAATCAATATCAGCTAATAAATTATAATAAGGAATATGATTTAAACAATCGGCCCAATTTAAAACAGAATAAGTTTTTAAAATTAAATCATAATCTTTATCATGTCCAATAAAATTATTTTCTAAATTAATTTTTGAATGATTATAAAAATTATATAAAGATTTAAATGATGGTGAAAATATATATAATTCTAAACCATGTCTTACTCTTTGTATTGAATTAATAAAATCATATAATTTAATAGACTTACCTGTATGAATAGCAATAGTAACTCTTTTATTTTCATTTAATAAAGAAGAATTCTTTCCAATACTAATTGCACTAAATATTAATGGTGAAGCTAATATAAATTTAGTATTATGATAATTTTTTTGTTTAATATTAATATCAGTTGTTCTTGTTAATAATAAAACATCTTCTTTTTTAATTTTTTCTTGATTAATTAATGGTTCAAAAAAATGTTCATATAATGATATAAGACTTGATCTTGAAGTTGACCAAATAAATAATGGAATATCATTTTCTATATAATATTTTATTTTATCTTCTAATAAATTTTCTTTATTAGATATAATAAGATTTTCATATTTAAATTTACCATTTTGTCTTTCTCTTAATTCATCAAATTTAATTAAATTAATTTTTCTTTTATAAAAATTAAAAAATTGTAATAAACATTTTTCTTGATATATAACATCACTTATATATATTGTATTAGATTCTTTTATTAATATATTATCAATAAAATCTCTTATTTCAAACATTTGTTCATTATTATTAGAATAATTATTAACTATAACACCCAAATATTGAATAAATTCATCAATAAATAAATTACAATTATTTAAATTAAAAAATTCATCATTAATAATATCTCTTAATTTCCATAAACTATTTGTAATAACAATTATATTTTTAAAATTCTTAATATCTTGATTATCAAAAGCATAATTAATAATTATTGTTTGAGATTCTGGATATATTTCTTTTAAATCAGTTTGAATAGAAGTAGCTTGAACTTGTCTGCAAACAATAATTATATTAGTTCTATTTGTTTCTTTTAATTTATTAAGAATAGAATATGTTTTACCATTTCCAGGAAGACCATAACATAAATTTATACAATTTTCTTCAAAATCTTTTCTAATTGTCTGCGTTTGTGTAAATTGTTTATCTTGTATTTCTTTCATTTGATTTACTATTTCATTCATTCTTAATTTACAATCATCATTAGCTGAAACATTTTTAATTTCAAATCCTTGACATCCTTCTTGATATGTTTTTAAATAATATTTTCCATCTTTAATATCAATAAATCCATTTCCTTGTAATATACATTTATTTGGACATAAACATTTATACCATTTATTTTGTATTGGTCCGTTAATTCCAAAAGCATCTGTAAAATGTAATTCATATTTACATTTATTTATTTTTATAAATCCTTTTCTTTCTTTTCCTGATATTTGAATAGATAATTTTTTTTCTAATTCTTCTATTTTTTCTTTCATTAATTCTGTTACAATTTTTGGTACTATTTTTTTATTTGATTCTTTATATTTTTCTTCAGTAAATATTATCTTTTCTTCTGATAAATATTTTAATCCTTTTGTATAACCTATTAAAGAATCATATAGTTTATTATTTTCATGGCAAAATTTTCCCTGAATTCTATTATATCTTGTTTCTTTTACTATATAATATCCAGTTTTATAATCATCATATCCTTTATAATAATCTTTTAATTCTTTAGTTTTTTCATTATATAAATCTATTTTTAAAGAATATGGATTTCTTAATGAAGCATTTTTTTTATAAACATTATTATCAAAATTTATATTATTATATTCTTTCATTTTTATTTTAAATGTATTTGCCCATATTTTATAATTTAAAAGAATATGATATTTTTCTTTTTTTGAATCTTTATCTATTCTTCCATATATAATAAATTCTTCATCTTTTATTTCTTTATTAAATAATATTAACATTGTCTCTTTTATTAAATTTATTATATCTTCTAATAATTCTCCATTATCAAAATCAAAATATGGTTTTATATAAAAATTTTCTAATATTACTTCATGAAATGAATTTTTATATTCTTCAACAAATTTATTTAAATAATATTTATGTTGAAAATATAAATAATCAGTTTCACAAACATTTTTTATTATTGGTTTTAAAAATATTTTTATTTCACTATTTTGATTTATTTCTTTATTTGAAAAATTCATTATTTTAAAATTATTATAATTTTTATATAATGGTTTTATATATTCTATATAATCATATGGTATCTCTCTTATTAATTCTTCTTTTTCTACTTCTTCTTGTTCTGATTCTAATTCTTCTTGTTCTGATTCTAATTCTTCTTGTTCACTTTCATACTCTGTTTCATATTGTTCCATAATATATAAAAATATTTTTATTTATTCATTTAATAAAAAATAAAAATTTATATATTAAAAATCGAATTTTAATAAAACATTAAAAAACATATTACTTTATTTTAAATAAGTTTATTTTTAATAACAAAGTTATATGTTTTCTTAATAATTTTGCCTACTCAACGTTTTTTAATTTATAATTATATAGTTTGCCTACTCAACGTTTTTTTATTTTATATTTATATAGTTTAGTTACTCCCATTTTTTTTAAAATTTACATTAATATTAGATTTATAAATTTCAATTTTATTTTCCCTTAATATAATATTTTTTTTTTTCTTTTTAAATAAAGATTTTAAATAATTTAAAAAATGAATTATAGATTCCATAAAATAATTTTTATTTTAATTTAACATTTCTTGACCAGATGGTAAACCACCCATTTGAGATAAATTAGAATTACCAAATTGGTATTCATGAATAGTAAAGCAAACTAATCTAAGTTTACAAGTTCCAGCAACTAAACCTCTAGTAGCATTAGTAAATTTTGCATTAATTGTACATTGAGTCATAGGAGCTTCTTTTGTTGCTAAGTCTAATTTAGTCCAATAAAATTGGAAATAATCTCTCCATAATTCATATGGTAAAGCACAATCAGTATCAGAACCATCAGTTTTATATGAAAAAGATTCTACAACAGATTTCATATAACCATAATAACTTGCTAAAGGACCCTTTTTATAATTTGTAATAATATTTGATGGATAATAATTAGCTCCTATTTGAATTTTATAATCATAACATGTTATTACTCCTGGTGCTGATTTATAATTTGATGTTGATAAAATAACAGATCCTCCAGAAAAACTAGTCAATTGAGCAGGAGTACCACCAGAATATGAAATTATTGGAATAAAACAAACACCAATTACTTTATTTGGAGCAACTTGTAATATTACATCAGAAATTTCACAATTAATAGTCCCAGGTTCTGAATTGTTTGCAACAACAAACTCAGTAGATTCATTACTTAAAACATATTTAACATTTGCTGCAACAATATCTCTCATTGCAAATCTACTTATTGTTGGCATAGTACATAGTGTATAATGAAAATTAATTCTATTAATACTAAATCCATCTGCTACAACTGGTAATACAGCTTGTAAATTTTGATTTACAACTGGATCATAAACTTGAAATAATTGATTAGGATTATAATTTAAGGACATTTGAAAAATTAATGTTCCAGTTATTAATTCTTGATTTGATATCATAGAAAATAATTGTTTTAATGGAATATATAAATAATCTGTGTATGTTTCTGGTACATTTCCAGCAACTCCTCTTGCTGGACATAAATATTCTCTTCCTGTATTATATTTAAAATATGAATTTCCATTTACACTTGATCCAATAGCTGTTGGTGCTCCAACAGGTGATAAATAATTATTTGTTGAAGTTGATACAAAAAATCCATCATTTGCTATTGATAACATATTTGATTGATCTTGATTTGTATTTAATATTTTATTTAAATTATAAATAAATGGAACAGTTAATGCTTGTTGACCTGTTGGTAATTGATATGAACATGGACCAACACTAACATTAGCACCTGTAATCATATTTAAAAATAAATTTGGATAAGTTACCACTTTTTGAGTATTACCACCTGCAGCTTGATTTGGAACCTTAACTTCATATTCAATTACAAGATATGAATCAGATAATAACCATGCTTGATTATCTTGTAAAGTAATAGTTTGATTTACATTTGCATTACCTGTTGCTGCCATATTAACAGCTGTTGGTTGTAATGGCCACATTGAGTAAGTTAAGTTATAATCATTAATTCCTTGTGATTTTAGATATTTTCCTATTTTAGACATAAATTAAAAAAAAAAAAAATAATAAAATTATGAATGAACAGATTAATGAACAAATCAATAAACAAAACAATAATCCAATGTCAACAGTATTTAATTTTTTTGAGAATATGAATATATCAAATGATAATAATAATAGATTTATAATAATAGGAGAATCAGGATCAGGTAAAACAACATTAGCTTTTACATTAATATATGCATATTTACCAAAATATGTAGAACACACATATATAATAGGAGGAAAAAATAAATTAGCAGAAAGAAATATAAAATTATTTCATTCAGGAAATATTCAAACAACAGTATATGATATTGAAAATAAAATAGTTACAACAACAAGATTTGTTGAAGAAGGAAAAGAATTTAAATTAAAATCAATAACAACAGAATTTAAAGGATTTCCGGATTTAACAAAAATAAGAAAAAATTCATTATTATTTATTGATGATGTTTCACATTGTATTCAAGATAATTCTTTAAATAAATTTCTTAATCAAGCTTTTACAACTTCGCGTCAACAAGAATATGATATTATTGCTATTTTACATAAAGTTAAATTAGGAAATGTATTAATGAGAAAGAATGCAACTAAATTATTTTTTACTTCATATAATGATGAAATATCAAAAGAATTTCCTGAAATAAATAATACTAGTTTTTTTCCTATTATTTATAATTTAAAAAATAAAAAACAAGAAATATTAGATTTTAGTGAGTTTGGTAAAAATAATAAAGTTCTTAATGCTGAAAAGTTTTTAAAAAGAATTTCTTTAATTAATCCTAAAAGTGTTCCTAAATTTGCTAGATCAAATAATACTTCTAATGGTAAATTTTTAATTATTGATGAATTCTTTGATAAAGATGGTAATTCTCAAAGAGAATATCAAATTAAAATTCCTAAACAATTATTAGGTTTAATTGAAAAATCTAAAATGTTACGTGGTATTATCTTTGATGATTTAATTAGATCTAGAAATCAAGTTATTCAAGGTGAAAAATTAGCTGTTTCTGAACCTATTTCAAAAGTTACTAAACAAATTATTACACAAGGACAAAATATTGTTCAACAAAAAATTTTACAAGAACCTTATATTAAAAGAGGTTTAAGACAGAAAATTGATTCTGATTCTGATTAATATAATCAATAAAATTCTCTTATTTTTTGGGAACTTCCAAAACATTAAAAAACATATCACTTTATTTTAAATAAGTTTATTTTTAATAACAAAGTTATCTGTTTTCTTAATAATTTTGCCTACTCAACGTTTTTTAATTTATATTTATATAGTTTGCCTACTCAACGTTTTTTATTTTTATAAAAATTATATTTTATGTTTTCACAAGTACAAAGTTTTCCTTTTAATTACAAAGATATAAATGTAAAAAATAATCATAATTATCCTAACTATGGTAACCAATTAGGATTTGGTACATCAGGATCATCAGTAGAAACAGGATATGGATATTCTGGAATACCTTTATCAGGATATGGAGGATTTGATTCATCAATAAAAGCAAATCAATCAACATATAATCCAAAATTATTATATGGACCATCACCTCAAGCAAAAGCTTTTTATAATAATGGTAAACCTTCATTAATAAATACTAATGGATTTGGAACTGAAGGTGCTGCTTTAATTAATGATTTAAATCCAGGTAAAGGTGGATTTGGAACTTCTGGAATGGGAACTTCTGGAATGGGAACTTCTGGAATTGGAACTTCTGGAGGAGAATTAGATGATGCATATGGTGAAGGTATGTGGGATAGTATTTTAAATATTGGTAAAAAAATAATAGGATTTATAAAACCAGTTGCCCAAACTTTAATAAAAAATAAAGATAATATTAAATCTGCTATTGATACAGGCAAACAAGTTTTTAATACAGGTAATACTATATATAAAGAAATAAAAGAAAATTTAAAACCAAAAAAAGCTGAAATAAAAGAAATTGAAGATAAAATTGCTCCAAGTATAGATGGTAATGGTATTGTTGGTGAAGATTTAAAAATATTGAAAAGATTAAGTAAAAAAGAATTAATGAAATTAAATTTAACTAAAGATAAATCTATTACTAAAAATGAATTAATCCATATGTTAAAATCTAAATATAAAACAATTGATGAAATTTTAAAAATATAATTTATTTTATTTTATGTCAGATTTAACAGAAATAAAAAACTTATTAAAAACATTATTAAAAAGTGAAGTTCCAAAAGGAAAAAAAAATGATACAAAATCTAAATTTTTAAATAATCAATCTAAATTAAATGAAGTTAATTTAATTGATAAAGTTTATAAAGAAACTTCTAAAAAAGACGAAAATAAAATTAAAAGTTTGCCAAAAATTGTACAAAAAATTAAATCAAATGAAGAAATAATAAAGGATAAACAATTACAACGTGGTGTTTTAAATGATGAATATGATAGATTTATGGCTTATAATGGAAAGATAATAGAGGATAGAGACGCTGGACATCCAGAAATTTATAACAGATATTTTAATTTAAAAAAAAAATTAAATACGACAAAAAACGAAATATTAGATATGAAAAAAGAAAATAAATTATTAGAAAAAAAATTAAATGATTTAGAAAAAGATCAAGGTAATGTTTCAGAACAAATTAGAAAAAAATATAAAGAAGCATATTTTCCAAGTATTAATGAATATGCTGAAGAAATATTGTTAAATAAGCAACAAGAATTATTTGATTTAGGTTTAGATGGAGATGGATTAAATAATTTATTAAGACAAAATGGATATGGTATTTTTAAATTAAAATAATAATTCTTTTATTTTTGGGAACTTCTAAAACTTCATTTTTCATATCACTTTATTTAAAATAAGTTTAATTTAAATAACAAAGTAATATGTTTTCTTAATAATTTTGCCTACTCAACGTTTTTTAATTTATATTTATATAGTTTGCCTACTCAACGTTTTTTATAATAAAGTATGAAGTTTTAAACCTTTATTAATTATTGCTGCATTACTATTCATATACATATCATTATAATTATTTACTTTATAAACATTATTAGCCATACTTAAATCACTTTCATCTTTAATTCTTTTCTTTTCATTTTTTGAAATAATATTATTTTTTTGTAAATAATCTGTAACAGTATATAATAAATCATGACATAATGCTTCTTTATCAAAATTATTTAAAGGAAGAGTCCATGGACCTGATAATTTAATTTGATCAAACATTTTATTATAATTTGATCCATTATTTATCATATCTAAGTTAACTCTAAATTTTAATAATCTATCTCTTTTTTGAAACATATTATTTGGTGGATTTATATTTTGTTCATTATTTATAAATGTTATATAATTACCATTACGTTCTATTTTATAATTCTTCATTATATTTGTGCCAGGTCCTATAAAACTTGCTTGTTTTATTTTTTTATCTCCTATTTTATCATAATCTTTTGTTGGTAAATGCATTAATTCTCCTGCTTTTGTATTCATAATTTATAAATATATTTTTATTGTTGGCAGAATCAATTATTTTTTTTTTTTATTTATGACTAAAAAGAAAATCAGAACAACAATAAAAGTTGATAATAAGCCAATACATGGAGGAGAAATAGAATATGAAGTTGATGAACAATCAGGAGGTTTTTTAGGAAATTTAATAAAAGGAATTCCAATAATAGGTCCATTAATTGGAAAATTATTTGGACAAGGAACATCAGGAGGTGAATTAGATACAGAAGTAGAAGGAGGATTTATACAATTTTTACCAGCAATATTAAGTGGAGTTAGTTTATTGAGTGATTTATTAAAAGGAAAAGGATTTACTAAAGAAGCTCAAATATGTGGATCAGGATTTAATAATCATAAAATTTCATTTGAAGATGATAATGGAAATGAAATATTTGGAACAAATATAAAAATAAATCCAATAGGATTACGTTTATTAAAAGATCCAGAATTTGTTAAAGCTTTACATGCTCACAAACATGGTGAAGGTACAAGTGGATTAGGTACAAGTGGATTAGGTACAAGTGGATTAGGTACAAGTGGATTAGGTACAAGTGGATTAGGTACAAGTGGATCTGGATTTGAAAATTATGCTAATATAAATCAATTTTAATGTGAAAAATAATTTAATAAATAATTTTTATTTATGATAGATTTATCCAACGGACAAACAGATAGCCAATTAGAAGATGTATGTTTATATAAAAATATAAATTTAACAGGAATATATATGATAAATGATTTTGATTTTAATCAAAATGGAAATTATATATTAAATTTAGATTCAGATAATAGAGGTGGAACTCATTGGGTTTCTTGTATAATAACAAATAAATATATTTTTTATTTTGATTCTTTTGGATATGAACCTCCTGAAATTATTAAATCTAAATTAAAAAAAAAATTATTTTATAATAATATTCAATTTCAAAATATAGAAGAAAAGAATTGTGGAATTTATTGTATATTGTTTTTAAAAGTTTGCCAATCAGTTAATAGTTTAAGTAAATTTAATACTCTTTTAGAATCTATGAAAAATATTAAAATCTTTTTTTAAAAAAAACGTTGAGTAGGCAAACTATATAATTATAAATTAAAAAACGTTGAGTAGGCAAAATTATTAAGAAAACAGATAACTTTGTTATTAAAAATAAACTTATTTAAAATAAAGTGATATGTTTTTTAATGTTTTGGAAGTTCCCAAAAATAAGAGAATTTTATATATTATAATTTATAATTTTTTTTTTTTTTTATTTTTATGTCTAACTCAAGAATTAAAGTACAACAAGATTTATTATTAAAACCTAGTTCAGTTGATGGTAACATAAATTTTTGTGACCATATATATCAATTAACAAATCCATTAAATTTTTCAATAGGTAATAATGTTCAAATAGATAAAATTACTATAAATGGTAATACTGATTTATATGAAATTCCAACTAAAATTACGTTTAATACTACAATAGAAGGAGGATCAACAAATTCAGTAACTCTTTTACCTAAAAAATATTTATTAAGTGAAATAATTTCAGCAATTACTACTGGAACTGGTATTTCACAAAAAATAGGTTATAATCAATTTACTTTAGAAGATCCAACAAAGAATTTAGTATTATCATGGAGAGATTATACTAATTATAAATTATTAGCAGAATTATTAGGATTAGATAAAGAAGCTAATATTGGAGCAATTAGATCTATTACAATTTCAGCAGGAGAAGATTTTCCATATAACTTTAATATGGATCTTTTTTCAATGTGTGATTTAAGATTAGGTTTTTTAAACCCAAATATTATAAATCCATCATTACAACAAATTCCATTAACAATAAAAGCTGCAGAATCATTTAGAACTGATATTCCTTCTTTATTTGTTAGTAATATTAATGCTAATAGTTATTTAGCTATTGCTAATATTGATCCACAAGTTATTGGTTATATTAGAATGAGAATATCTTCATCTGTTACAGATTTCTTACCTCATTTTCTTCACCCATTAAGTATTAGTATACTCTTTTCATATGAATAAAAAAAAATTTATATATTATGTTAAATAATATTAAAACAAAGAATATAGTTATTCAAGGAGAATGTGGATCTGGTAAAACAAAATTAGGATTAGAATATTTAATTAATACTTTTAAAAATAAAGAGAATATAAAAATAGTATGTATATGTTTAAGAATAGCAATGTTACAAGAAATATTAAATAAAATAAAAACAATAGACGAAAATATAATAGTATCAATTTATTCAGAAAATAAAAAAGTAAAAGAAAATGCAAAAGTAATATTAACAACATATGAATCAATAAATAAAATAAATGAAATAACAATGAATTCAAATATAGTATTATTATTAGATGAATTTCAATTATTAGTTGAACATATATTATCATCACCTTTAACAAAAGATAAAAGATTAATAAGATTTCAAATAATAATGAAATTAATAGAAAGATCATCTAAATCTATTTATATAGATCCATATATGTTTGATCCAACTATAGAATTTATAAAAGCAATATCAGAAACAGAAATTGTTACTTTAGATAAAACTTATATAAAAATAGATTATTGTAATTTAATAAATGATTCAAAAATATTTATTGAAAGATATAATAATTGTTTACAAGAAGAAAAAAGATTTCATTTACATTCAGATTCTTCTGAATTTATAAAACATATTTATTTAAATTTTATTCAACCAAAAGGAAGAAATAAATATTTAATTACTGGCCAATTAAAAATGAAAAATAATGATGAATTAAAATTATTAAATATTAAATCTATTACTGATCTTGATTATTTATTTACTTCTCCTTGTATTAATTCTTGTATTTCTATTGAGAATACTTTAATTCAAAATATATTTGCTATTAAAGTTTCTAATCATATTAATATTAATGATTTTATGAATTCTTTATATAGAATTAGAACTTTAAAAAGAATTAATATTATTGATTTATATCCAATTAAAAAAATAAAAAATGAAGATAGAATATTAATTAAAAACATGACTGATTATCAATGGATAGAAAAGTTAAATAGAATTTATTCTAATATTACTTTTGATGAAATTAAATCTATTTCATTTATTGGTCAAATTAATTTTAATAATAAATTTCTTATTTTTGATTTCTTTAATTATAATATTAATTATTCTATCTTATTTAATTTTATTAATTCTAATTTTGATCGTTCTAAAGATATTATTTTAACTAAAGAAGATAAAATTAAATTAGTCAATTATCTAATTTCCCAAAATATTTTAAATGAAAATAAACCTTTAGAAACAAATTTAGCAATGTTAACTTCTTTATTGAAAAAAAATAAAGATAATAATGTAAAAAGTTTTAAAAAATTTATTTCTAAAGGTTTTACTGAAAATCAAATATTAATTCCAAGAAAATAAAAAAACGTTGAGTAGGCAAACTATATAAATATAAATTAAAAAACGTTGAGTAGGCAAAATTATTAAGAAAACAGATAACTTTGTTATTAAAAATAAACTTATTTAAAATAAAGTAATA
>Ga0214921_10006301_pt1 | contig 16329 bp, 16 predicted proteins | sample LL1505_MetaG_FD_177992 | JGI IMG/M metagenome (GOLD analysis project Ga0214921, IMG submission 177992) | Freshwater microbial communities from Lake Lanier, Atlanta, Georgia, United States - LL-1505 | ecosystem: Environmental > Aquatic > Freshwater > Lake | place: USA: Georgia | collected...
TGGACGAACTTCAGGGTTTAACTCTACCAATACACGAGCAATACCTAATTTGGCTGCTTCTGCTTGACCTTTCATACCACCACCTGTTGCGTTAATTACGATATCGTATTTACCTTCAACACCAGCTGCTTTTAAAGGCGCTTCTACTTGATTTTGTAAGTATACTAAAGGAAAGTATGCTTTGTAATCTTTGTCATTAACGGTAATCTTACCAGAACCTTTGCTGACGAAGACGCGCGTTACCGCTTCCTTACGACGACCTACTGCATTTGTTTGCTTTTCCATTTATTTAGATTTGGAATGATTTAAAATTTAAATTCTTTAGGTTGTTGTGCAGCATGAGGATGGTTCGCACCAGCATACACAAATAATTTTTTGATCATCTTACGACCTAAACGGTTTTTAGGTAACATACCTTTTACCGCTCTTTCCATAATGACTTCTGGACGACGCTTGATTAAATCTTCTGCAGCTTCTTCCTTCTTACCACCTGGGAAACCAGAATAGTTTAAGTATAATTTATCGTGGAATTTGTTTCCAGTCAATTGTACTTTTTCTGCATTAATGATAATTACATAATCTCCACAATCAACGTGAGGAGTGTAATAAGCTTTGTTCTTACCACGTAGAACAGCTGCGATTTTTGAAGCGATACGTCCTACGGTTTGATTAGTACCATCAACAATGTACCAGCCATGTTTAACGGTAGCCGCGTTGGCGTGCTTCGTGGTGAAATGTAGTTTACTCATAATTCTTTGTTTTAATGAGGCTGCGCTATCCCGCTAGCCATAAATTATCCCCTTTTATAAGGGAGGGCAAAGTTAAGTAGGGATTTTGGCTTTTCATTGCTTTTTAAAGGATATTTTAAAGCACACCTTTATAAGTAATTGATTATCAATTATATTTTTGTATCATAAAATTAATGATATTAAAAATATACTGATTATCAATTAGTTATAAATAAAAAGCTCCTAATGAATAGGAGCTTTTTAGAAATATAAAGGGAAGTTTTGCCTAACTGTTTACTTTTTCTTATGAATAGACATAAATATGAATAATATTTTTTTCTCCATTTTAGTCAGAGTGGGAAACTTTTGCTTTTTTTCTTCCTTTGATAAAGCCATCCAACTCTTAATAAAAGTCCTGATTTGTTCTTTTGTCCACCTAGGCCCAGCCCCGCCAGCATCCATAGATTGTGTTGCCAAGGTGGTTTGGGTTAACACAGATTCTGAGAGCGCGGTAGTTGTTTCGGTTAAAGCAATCGCATCGTTAAAAGCAATTTCATTTACAGCAACCTCTTCAGACTTATTGCAAGCAAAAGTCAGTAAGATAAAGGAAAATAATGTTAGGTATTTTTTCATAATATAAGTTTTGTTATTAGACTTATAATTAATTAAAAAGTTTAACCATTCAATAAATATTCTTGTTTATATTTATTGAATATGTATAAAAAATTTCAAGCAACACAGATTTTTTTTGAAAATAAACTCCATAATTCAATTGATAAGGTGTTGATTTTTAATGAGAAAGATGAGTTTATAAAGTTTGTGGATATAAATGAAGCCGGGGATGATATTCAATATTTTGAAGGAATATTAAGTCCAGGATTCGTAAATGCACATTGTCATTTGGAATTATCACACATGAAAGGAATGATTCCTCCGCATATTGGCTTACAAGAATTTGTAAAACAGATTGTGGCTTTGCGTGAAGTAGCACCAGAAACTATTCAAGAGGCTATTGTTTTGGCGGAAGCAGAAATGATGGCGAATGGGATTGTAGCAGTGGGCGATATCTCCAATACATTAGATACATTAAAACAAAAAGCAAAACATAACTTAGCTTATTACAGTTTTGTAGAATTATATGATTTAGATCCAATACGCGCAGCCGATAAAATTACAACAGGACTAGAAATTCAAAAACAATTTCAAGAAAACTGTGTGCGTGCATCGCTTGTGCCACATGCACCCTATTCGGTGACAAATGAATTATGGAATTTATTGAGTGCACATTTTGGCATCCACACAATTAGTTTGCACAATCAAGAAACCTCCGACGAGAATGATTTTTTTAAAACTAAGACGGGAAGTTTTTTAGGCATGTACGAAAGAACAAAAGTAAATTTAGATTTTTTTAAAGCCACTGGATTAAGTTCTTTGCAGTCTATTTTACCAATTTTCAAAAAAGCACATTATGGCATTTTGGTGCACAATAGTTATACATCGGCCGAAGACATACAGGCGGTGCAAACTGCAATGAAAAATGCCTTTTGGTGTTTATGTCCTAATGCCAATCAATACATTGAACAAACTATGCCGCCGATTGAACTATTGCGATCCAAAAATGCGAAGATGGTGATTGGGACCGATAGTTATGCAAGTAATTGGAGCTTAAATATTTTGGATGAATTAAAAACAGTTCAAGCGCATCATCCACAAATTCCTTTAGAAGAAATGCTTGGATGGGCTACTATTAATGGCGCGCAAGCATTACAAATGGACAAACATTTAGGGAGTTTTGAACTAGGTAAAAAACCTGGTGTGGTTTTGATTAGTGGAGTAGATGCATTCCATGGTTTAAAAAACGCGAGTAGTCAACGAATTTTGTAGCTTACAGTATAAATCATCTATTATGACATTTCCTATTTTATTTGGCATCATCGCAATCATGCTTATAATTTGGCGCAGACATCGGAATAGTAAGAGAGATAACGACTAATGAAATTTGTCACCGTATTCTTTGACAATGGCGCTATCTAATTTTTGTCCAATCTTTTTTAATTTATTAAGTCTATTATTTAAATAGTTATTGGTGTTTGTACCCTGAAGCACCAAGTTCAACAACTCTTTAAAACCTGCAGGATTTTTTTCAACAACTAAATCTGCTTTTTCGGGTCTCTGAAATCTCGTCCAACCCACTCCCTGATAATTTTGACTTTTCATCATTTCGTATTGAATGATTGGATCAAAAACAACCGCCATCTTAAATCTTGCTTGTTCTAATGTACCTTCTCTTACGACTTCCATCTTTGCCGTTGCATCCAGCATTCTTTCATATTCTTGAATACCTGTGACAATCTCTTTGTTTTTAACCATGCGCAATCCACCTGCCGATTTAATTTGGTCTAAACCTACATGTGAGCTTTCAAAAGTGGCTCTTAAAACTAAATTGCGGATATAAAAATAGACATCTTCATTGGTTGCAGTTTTATTTTGAATTGCAAGACAGAATGTATCCAAAAGTGATAATCTAGAATTATTTTGACTTAATACAGTATCAATCGTTTTTAAATCTAGCTTAAGGTCCTCATGTACGTTTTGTAAATAAGCAATTTCTCTTTGCTTTTCAATTTGGTGCTCTCTGATATTTTCTGCCATAAAACCCAGGCTCACCGCTAAGAATAACATTAAAAATTCAGTGATATATTCTTTCCACTTTTTAGGATGATGTGAATGATGATGTACTTCCATATATAAAATATTGTATTAATTACCCCTAATGTTGATTATGTGTTTTATAATATTTTAAAAGATTTTCAGCAGTGTTTTTTGTCATATGCATAAAATTCATTGTTGCAGATGTCAATGCCGTTCTTCTATAAATCACAGGTACCACTTCGTTTTTAAAAACTTTTATTTTATCATTAGACAAAATGAAACTTTTATTGTTTATTAAACTAATGGTCTCTTCATAAAACTTTTTTTCATTCGAATCTGCAATAAATCTTTCAGGAAAATTAAAAACAGACTTTCTTTTATTTGCTGCAATTTCAATTGGTACGTACTTGTTCATGGTGCTTTGAAACTCATTTGCAGTATAATCATATTCCTGAACCACGCTTCTAAACTCAGTTGCTTTGCTTAAATTACTATATTCAATCATCATGCTAAGTAGGGCCGTATCTTTTATATAACGTAAAGAACCAGAGCTTTTCATTTGATCATATGTATCATTATTACTTAAATACCTATAACTAGTTGAAGGAATCTCATAAACATAGCTAAGATCAATATCTTTTGGTGTTTTAATGATATATAATGCAATCGAATCGCATTTAAGCAAGTTTCTCTTGTCCCCTTTTATCAAGGAATCTAAAAACTGTACATTCAACTCAACGTCTTTGATAAAACTAGAAACCAATTCATGAGAGCGTTCTTTTTCTACATAACCTTCCCTAATGTTTTCCGCCATAAAACCCAGGCTAACCGCTAAGAACAACATTAAAAACTCAGTGATATATTCTTTCCACTTTTTAGGATGATGTGAATGATGATGTACTTCCATATATAAAATTGTACTCTAAATATAATGGATTAATATATTTTATATAAATTTTTGAAGCTAATTTATTAAGATGCCTAATGCAACACTGCTTGTAAAATAGGCAGTGATTTAATCTCACTAAATTTTTTATAATGCCAGCTTAAAGAGAGCTGAAATAGTTCTAATATTTTTTTTCTTTGTGCTCCACTTAAATGGATCGTTTCCAATTCATTGTATAATTGTAGGCTTAAAAATGTAGACGCGGTTTGCGCCTCTATACCTTCTAAGAAGTAGGGGTGGAGGGGCTTGTTCGCTACATAATTGCCCTCATGTACATCTAGTATTGGTGTCTCATTTGAATAAATGCCTTGCAATCCAAAACCCAATGTTTGACTTAAATGAATTAAAAAATATATAGGCAGGTTACTCACTAATCCTGCGCCTCCTTTATCTAATTGCTTAAATGTATCCTCGATTAAATAAAATAATTCAGGATGTGGTTCTGGTTCCAATGTTTGTTGTAAAATCTCTACAATATAAGTAGCCACTGCATTGCGCAAAACATCCGAGTATACATTTTGATAAACGTAGGACCAATTCACGTCCTTTACCATTTGTATGCTTTTCATTGGAGCATGATAAGCTTCCATTTGTAAAATAGCACCGGGTTGATAAAACACACCCTTGCTTGCGCCTTTTTTACTAATGGTTCGAACACCTTTTACAATATATTGTTGCAATCCAAAAAGTTCTGTGTAGATAGAAGCGATGACACTTGTATCGCCGTATTTGATCACGCGTAAAACAATACCCTTGGTGTTGTGTAACATAGATTATTAAATCACGATATCGCTAAACGCTTTTAAATTGCTGTAAGAATCTAACATCGTTTTGTGAATACAATCGCAAGTCGTTGACCTGGTATTTTAATTGTGCAATTCTTTCTACACCCATACCAAACGCAAATCCAGTATACTTTTCAGGATCGATGCCAAAATTCTCCAACACTTTTGGATGCACCATACCAGATCCTAAAATTTCTACCCAACCTGTGTGCTTACAAATATTACATCCCTTGCCTGCACAAATTTGACAACTGATATCCATCTCGGCACTTGGTTCTGTAAATGGAAAATAACTTGGACGAAAACGTACTTTCACTTCTTTGCCAAACATTTCTTGTACGAAAAAGTAAAGCGTTTGTTTTAAATCTGCAAAGCTTACATTTTCATCGATATACAATCCTTCTACTTGATGGAAAAAACAATGCGCTCTTGCAGAAATAGTTTCGTTTCTATACACACGACCCGGACAGATTACACGAATAGGAGGCTTCTGTGATTCCATCACACGTGCTTGTGTGCTTGATGTATGTGTTCTTAATAACCATGCAGAATGGTTTGCGGTTTTTTCTTCCACATAAAATGTGTCTTGCATATCACGCGCAGGATGGTCTTCGGGTAAATTCATGGCGCCAAAATTGTGCCAATCATCTTCAATCTCTGGTCCTTCTGCAACGGCAAATCCTAGTCTTTTAAAAATGGATACCATTTGATTGCGCACCAAGTTTAGTGGATGTCTTGTGCCAACTGGTGTTGGGTCACCTGGTAAACTAAAGTCCATGCCTGTATCTGTCTCTGCACTATCTCCTAATCCTGCTTGTAATGCTTCAAATTTTTCTTCGGCTACAATTTTAAATGCATTCAATATCTGTCCAAATTCCTTTTTTTGGTCATTGGGTACGTTCTTCATTTCGCCCATGATTTGTTTTACCAAACCCTTGGTTCCCAAGTATTTAATTCTAAACTCCTCTAAAGCGGCTGCATTAGCTGCTTCTGAGGCAGTGATCTCCTTTTTAATGTCTTCTATTTGCTTTAATAGTTGCTCCATGCTACGAAGATAAGTAATAAATAAACCTAAAAAACCTTACATTTGTTACTCGTTGAAGTAATATATACATGGAGTACAATACAGCAAGAAGCATCATGGGGATGAGAGAGTATGGCCGTCACGTTCAGAGGATGGTGGATCATCTATTAACCATTGAGGATAAAGATAAAAGACAAGAACAAGCTAAAGTCGTAATTGAGTTGATGGGATTCCTAAACCCTCAATTAAAGAATATCGAAGACTATAAGCATAAGTTATGGGATCACTTATTTTTTATGAGTGGATTCAAATTAGATGTGGAAAGTCCTTATCCGATCCCAACTAAAGAAACTTATAAGCAAAAACCTGATCCTTTACCTTATCCACAACGCAAAATTAAATATGCGCACCTTGGAAAGAATTTGGAATTGGTGATTGACAAAGCCATGGCCGAGCAAGATCCAGAAAAGAAAACTGGTTTCGCACACACGATTGCACATTACATGAAACTAGCTTATAGCAACTGGCATAAAGAATTAGTTCAAGACGATGCAATTCGTAGCGAATTAAATGCAATCACAGGTGGTGAATTAGAATTTAGCAACACGCCTTATATTAAACATCGCAATCAAAATTTTGAGCGCGAAGATTATCGTCCAGCTGGTGGTCGTTGGCAGAATAATCGCAATAGACCAAATGCAGGCGGCGGTGGAGGAAGAAATAATAACAACCGCAATTTTAAAAAGCGTTTCTAGATATCAAAACACCGTATTAATACGGTGTTTTTTATTTTACAATCTAACTATTAAAACTTGGCAGGTACGCCGGGCTTTGGAATACTATTTTTTATAAACACCCTCAAGTGGTCGTTGCTTGTTGATAAGTCTTCCTTTCTCAAGTACATCATATGTCCACTTCGGTAGCCTTCCCAGAACATTCTGTCCTGAATTTTTCCTGCTGGATCCATCTGCCACATATTGTACTTCGCATTAAAATAATCACAAGCACCATCATAATAACCTGATTGTACTAATAAATTTAAATACGGATTTTCCATCATCGCCATGCGCAAATCGTCTCCTGTATTGTTATTGCTGTTATCCCATGGCTGCACTGGACCAAAAATATAATAATTCAAATCGGTCTTATAACCTAGCTCATCCCTTAAATACATATTGATTGCTGGTGTGAAGGAATGCTCCCATGATAACAACTCAGCGTTGTAATCTGGTTTTTGTCCTGCATTCTTTTTATCCATACCAATGTATCTTGAATCCAGTCTTCCAACTGTTTTACCTTGATCACGCAATAACTCTTTCCAGAAATAATCAAAAGGTACTTCCATATTTTGTTCTGCCACTACGGTTTCATTTAAGCCAATATAGCCAGCAATTTTTTTCACCATCGCTTTGCGCTTATCAGCTGGCAATGCGCCACCTTGTGCTAATGCAGGCATCAATTCATTGATTGCAAATGCTTCTACCTCTGGTAAATATTTTTCTAATTCCTTAGACTGAAATGCTGGCGCTAATTTTTTGTGATGCCATGCAGTGGCTGCCATATAAGGAATACGCAATGCTGCACTTGATACTGCATCACGCTTTAATCCAAGATCGGTTGGTGAAACCAAAATCACACCATTTAAAAACATCCAGTGTCTGTTTTGTAGTTCCAATGACAATCCTGAAACGCGATTGGTACCATAACTTTCTCCAATTAAAAATTTAGGAGAAGCCCATCTTTTTTGCCTTCCAACAAATGTGTTGATCCAGTCTGCTAAATATTTAATATCTGCAGTGACACCAAAAAACTTTGAACCTGGTGTTGCCTTATCTAAAATTCTTGAAAAGCCTGTGTTCACAGGGTCAACGTATACGATGTCCGCGACATCTAATAATGACTGCGGATTGTCCTCAAATCCATATGGCTGAATTGGGTAACCTTCATCGTCTATTTTTAATTTTTTTGGTCCTGTATATCCCAAGTGCATCCAAACACTTGCAGTACCTGGTCCACCATTGAATGAAATGACCAATGGTCTTGTTTCTTTATTGCTTACATCGGTGCGCTCATAGTACACATAAAATAAGCCTGCGATGGCCTTTCCTTCCTCGTCCCATACTGGTTGTGTACTTGCTGTTACTTTATAAGGTACTCTTTGTCCCTTAATTGTCACTTCTCCTGTTTTTTCGGATTTTTGATCTAAGTTAAGGGCTCTATTAAAAGCAGCTGTTTTAGTTGCTTCTTCTGTTGGTTTTTGCGCAATAGCAAATACAGATATTGCGAGTAACAAATAGGTAAAAAGTTGTTTTTGCATAATTGATGATTAAATAAATAGTAGATCTGGGTGTTCAATTTTGTCCTTTAAATATACAACCAATTTAGGCTTTCTATTTCTTCTTTATTATGATTTATTTAGATGGTATTTGCTTAATTTAGTCCCATGTCTGAACAACACAAAAAAGTCATCATTTTGACGGCGCCATCGGGTGCTGGAAAAACATCTATCACTAAATTTTTATTGGCGAATTATCCTCAGCTGGCATTTTCAGTTTCCGCCACTACAAGGGCGCCAAGAGGAGCCGAGCAGGATGGCGTTGACTATCATTTTATTAGCGCAACAGATTTTGAATCTCATATTCGCCAAAATGATTTTTTAGAATATGAAATGGTTTATGAAGGCTTGTATTATGGTACTTTAAAATCTGAATTAGACCGCATTTGGGCGGAGGGTAAAATGCCTGTATTGGATATTGATGTAAAGGGCGCTATTGCCATCCAAAAACAATTAGGAGATCAAGCTTTCTCTATTTTTATTTTACCGCCATCGATCGAAGTGCTGAAAGAGCGACTTGCAAAAAGAAATACAGAGTCTGCAGAAAAAATGCAAATGCGTTTAGATAAAGCTGCTTTTGAAATTAGTTTTAGTGATCAATTCAACGCAGTAGTAAAAAACGAAGTATTGGATACCGCATGTGAGGAAACTGCTGCGCTCATACAAGGGTTTATTTCAAAATAATTTTATTCATCAATTCATAAAATACAAATAAAATGACTGACAAAACACTTACAGGCAAAACAGTTTTCATTACTGGTGGGAGCAGGGGGATTGGTAAAGCCATTGCACTTAAATTAGCTGCAGCTGGCGCCAATATTGTGATTGCGGCAAAGTCGGTAGAGGAAGATCCGCGTTTAGGTGGGACCATATACTCCGCTGCTGCAGAAGTAGAAGCATTGGGTGTAAGTGCTTTAGCGGTGCAGGTAGACATCAGAGATGAAGCACAGATTGCAAATGCAATACAACAAACTGTAGATAAATTTGGGGGCATTGATATTGTAATCAACAACGCTTCTGCAATTCAATTAACAGATACAGAACATACCCCAAGTAAAAGATTTGACTTGATGCAAAGCATCAATGTGCGTGGTACTTTTTTAGTGGTTCAACATGCTTTACCTTATTTGAGAAAATCTACTCATGCACATATTTTAACTTTATCGCCTCCTATTAATTTAGCACCAAAATGGTTAGGTCCGCATGTAGCTTATACCATTACTAAATATAATATGAGTATGATGACACTTGGATGGGCAGAAGAATTTAAAGAAGATCAAATTTCTGTGAACGCTTTATGGCCTCGCACGACTATTGATACTGCTGCTGTCAGAAATTTATTAGGCGGCGAAGCACTTGCAAACATGAGTCGTACGCCGGCCATCCTTGCAGATGCTGCTTATGCTATTGTTTCTAAAAACCCATTGGTTAATACTGGTCAAACATTTATTGACGAGGGTGTTTTAGCGGCAGAGGGTATCACAGACTTATCACATTATTCAGTAGTACCTGGAGGACATTTATATACCGACTTATTTTTATAATGCTTTTAAAAACGACAAGATGAAAAAATTTTTCCTTGGAGCAATGCTATTTTTATCCTTTGGTACTTGGGCCCAAAAGAAAACGAAAGTAGATCCTGCCACAGCTCAAATCAATGCCAACAAAGAAACTGCAATCAATGCATTGAATAATGCGTACGATGCAGATAAAAAAACGGCTTTGCAGATTTGGGATTTTGCAGAAGTGGGTTACAAAGAAGTAAAAAGTGCGGCATTGCATATTCAACATTTAAGAGATGCTGGCTTTGATGTTGAAACAGGCGTAGCGGGCATCCCAACTGCATTTGTAGCGACCTATGGCACTGGTAGTCCTGTCATTGGTATTTTAGCAGAGTATGATGCCTTACCCGGTATCAATCAATCTGCGTCTGCAGAAAGAGACCCAATTGTTGGAAAAAATTCTGGACATGCTTGTGGTCACCATTTATTTGGCACTGCAAGTGTATCTGCTGGTATTGCTATTAAAGAATTAATTGCTGCTGGTAAATTAAAAGGCACGATTAAAGTTTATGGAACACCTGCAGAAGAAGGTGGAAGTGGTAAAGTATTTTTAGTGCGCGAAGGCTTATTCAATAATTTAGATGCGGTGATTCACTGGCATCCAGATAATGTGAATGCCATCACTACTACAAGTGCTTTAGCGAATAAATCGGCTAAATTTAAATTTTATGGAATTTCGGCACATGCTGCAGCCGCACCAGATCAAGGTAGATCTGCATTAGATGCAGTAGAAGCAATGGACAATATGGTGAATATGATGCGTGAACATATTCCTCAGGAAACAAGAATACATTATGTGATCACCAATGGTGGTAAAGCGCCAAATGTTATTCCTGATTTTGCAGAAGTATATTATTATGTGCGTCATCCAAAAAGAAAAGAAGTAGTGGAAATTTTTGACAGAGTAGTAAAAGCTGCAGAAGGTGCGGCTTTAGGAACAGGCACGACGATGAAATATGATATTATTGGTGGTACACACGACTTGTTAATTAATAAAACACTTGCAGAAACTATGCAAGCTAACTTAGATAAAGTTGGTGGCGTAAATTATACAGAAGCAGAAATTGCTTTTGCTAAAAAATTACAACCAACAATGGTTGCACCCGTAGATATCGCAACTGCTGCTACAATAAAACCATTAACTTATATCAACGAAGGCAATAGTGGCTCTACAGATGTGGGTGATGTGAGTTATGCAAAACCAACAGTGGGATTGCGCGCAGCGACATGGGTTCCAGGTACTGCAGCACATAGCTGGCAAGCAGTTGCTTCTGGTGGTACTGAAATAGGAACAAAGGGTATGTTGGTGGCTAGTAAAACAATGGCATTGACTGCGATTGATTTAATGAGCAATCCTGATTTGATTAAAAAAGCAACAGAAGAATTTAATAAATCAATTGGTGATTATAAATACAAGGCACTATTAGGAGATATTAAACCGGCTTTGAATTATAGAGATTAGATTTAGTAAAAGAAGTGTGATAAAAAATTTACGCTTCTTTTACTTTAACCTCTAATGAAAAATTAAGGACGTTAAAAAGGCCACTCGATTGAGTGGCCTTTTTAATTTTTTAAGCTTTTATTCATAGTCCTATTCAAAGGACTCTGGGCGCATCTGCGGGAAGAACAATACATCTTGAATAGATGGTTGATTCAACATCATCATACATAAACGATCTATACCAATACCAATACCCGATGTAGGTGGCATACCGTATTCCAATGCTCTTAAAAAGTCATGGTCAATAAACATCGCTTCGTCGTCGCCTCTTTCCATTAATGTCAATTGATCTTCGAAGCGCTTGCGTTGCTCGATTGGATCATTTAACTCGGTATAAGCATTTGCTAACTCTTTTCCATTCACCATCAATTCAAAACGCTCAACCAATCCTTCTTTTGATCTATGCTTCTTTGTCAATGGACTCATCTCTACCGGATAGTCAATAATAAAAGTTGGTTGGGTATAAGTATGTTCACTTGTGGCACCAAATAATTCATCTATCAATTTACCCTTACCAATTGTTGGTGGGACATCTATTTTTAATTGCTTACATACATCTCTTAATCCAGCTTCATCCATCCCGCTAATATCTATACCCGTATTTTCTTTGATCGCATCCAAGATACTAATACGCTTAAACGGTGCTTTAAAGTTGATCGTCTTGTCACCCACTTGCAATGTTGTCTTTCCGTGTAATGTCAAAGCTATTTTTTCAAACAACTGCTCTGTAATTTCCATCATCCATATATAATCTTTGTATGCTGTATACCATTCCAATACCGTAAACTCGGGGTTATGCGTGCGATCCATCCCTTCGTTGCGGAAATTTCTACTAAACTCATACACCCAATCAAACCCGCCTACAATCAGACGCTTTAAATACAATTCATTTGCAATACGTAAATAAAATGGTACATCCAATGCATTGTGATGCGTCACAAATGGCCTAGCAGCTGCACCACCAGGAATAGATTGTAATACAGGTGTGTCTACTTCCAATGCGCCGCGCTCGTTTAAAAACTGGCGAATGGTATTCATTAATATAGTACGCTTTGTAAACGTCTCTTTCACTTCGGGATTGATCACTAAATCGGCATAGCGTTGACGGTACCTGAATTCCGGATCGGTTACAGCATCAAATACTTGTCCTGATTCGTCTCTCTTTACTACAGGTAATGGCTTTAATGATTTTGCCAATAAGGTTAAGGTAGATGCATGCAATGAAGTCTCTCCGGTTTTTGTGGTAAACACATAACCTGTTGCACCAATGATATCGCCTAAGTCCAATCCATTTTTAGTAATGACATCCCAATAGGTTTTATCTTCATCTGGACAGATCTCGTCTCTCTTAATATATAATTGAAAAATACCTTGATCGTCTTGAATCTTTACAAATAATACTTTCCCCTTATCGTTCACGCTCATGATACGTCCTGCAACACATACTGCAGCAAATTGCTCCTTAGTCTCTTCTGTAAAATGTGCCTTGATATCCTGAGATAAATGCGTTACTGGGTACAATGGGGCTGGATAAGCATCAATCCCTGCGGCTTCTAAAGCTTGTAGCTTTTCTCTTCTAATAATTTCCTGCTCTGATAAATGACTCATTATAATCGATTAATATTTTATTGGATTACTGCAAAAGTAAAACTTAGCAGTCAATTAGCGAAAGAAGCCTTCCTGAACTTCAGCAGCAGTTAAAGATAAACAATCACCTGGTTGCATTTGATGCACGGAATACTTGCCCAATTTTGCCCTAATTAAACGCAGGACCGGAAAACCCACCTGTGCAAACATTTTACGCACCTGACGATTCTTGCCTTCCGTAATTTGTATCGCTACCCAGCTTGTTGGGATGCTTTTTCTAAATCGGATAGGAGGATTGCGCTCTGGTACTTCTAAAGTATCTGGTAAAATTTCCAATTGCGCGGGCCTAGTTTTATAGATTTTTCCATCCACATGAATTGATACCCCTTTACTTAATTGCACAATGGCTGCTTCGGTGATAGCACCGTCCACTTGAACCCAGTATGTACGCTGATGTGCAAATACAGGATTTAAAAACTGATGATTGATCGTTTTATCATTCGTTATCAATAATAAACCTTCACTGTCATAATCTAATCTACCAACAGGATACACATCATTAGGTACATGTAAGATGTCTTTTAAGCACAATTTACCATCTGTCGAAGTGAATTGCGATAGCACTTGAAATGGTTTATAGATTAAAAAATAGTCCATGAATTTGTACTTGTTTGAGCGTCTAAAAAAACAAAGTCCCACTGATGTGGGACCTCGTATATAGATGGGTTAGTAAGTACGGGAATTGAATTCCCTTCACAATATTAATTATACTTTATTCTAATTACAAAAAAATTGTAAACAAATTTTTTGGGTTTATCCACAAATGGACTTTTATTGGTATCATTTTTTAACGATAAAAATATATAAATTGAAGAATTAAAATCTAATTAATACACTATATAAAAAAATTGAAATCGATGAAACACATATAAATAAAGGTTTTCATTGAAACCTATTTTTTAATTAATCAGATTAAGATAAATTTTAAATGTCAACTTTAACAAAAATAAATGCCCTAAAATGGCAAGTATTTTTGTTAAAAAATTTTTTTATAAAAAAGGCGCATTACCTTTGATTTAGCCCAAAATCACGCATATGAAGCTTCCCGCACCCGTTTCGGTACAATGGTTATCTGAATTTACAAATGCAGAAATCATTGGCAATGATCAACTTTTTATCACAGGAATCAATGAAATTCATCAAGTAGAAAATGGTGATATCGTCTTTGTAGATCATCCAAAATATTATGCTACTTGTATCAATAGTGCAGCAACTTGTATTATTATTAATAGCAAGGATGTGAAATTGCCTACAGGAAAAACTTTATTGTATTGTGATGCGCCATTTGATGCCTATGCAAAACTAGTAAACCACTTTAAACCATTTAAAATAAGCACAGAATCAATTAGTTCTGACCTAAAAATAGGCGCAAATAGTATCGTGATGCCAAATGTTTTTATTGGTGCAAACGTGCAAATTGGAGACCATTGTATCATTCATCCAGGGGTCACAATTTTAGCAGATACCATTATTGGTGACCATGTTATTATACAATCTAATACAGTGATTGGATCGGATGCATTTTATTATAACACTAAAAAAAATAGACCCGCTTGGTATGTAAAAATGCCGAGTTGTGGGCGTGTGATCATAGAAGATAAGGCCGAAATTGGTGCAAGTTGCACCATCGATCGTGGGGTGAGTGGAGATACGATTATAGGCATGGGATCTAAACTAGATAATATGGTACATATTGGTCATGATACCCAATTGGAAGCAAATTGCTTGATTGCAGCTCAGGTGGGTATTGCTGGAGGGGTTAAAATTAAAGCAGGTGTGACCCTTTGGGGACAGGTGGGTGTAAGTAAGACACTAACGATTGGTGAAAATGCGGTGGTATTAGGTAAATCGGGTGTGGTCAGTTCAATAGATGGCAATAAAACTTACTTAGGCTTTCCTGCAGAAGATGCAAGTGTAAAGCGAAGAGAATATGTGTGGATCAAAAGAATCCCTACGCTTTGGAAAAAAATGATGGAAGATTAAACTAAATGGTGGATGGCTTTTAATTCTTTTGCCACTCTTATTATAGTATCCTCAACTTTCCTGTATTTAAAATCCGGAAAAGCATTCAAGAACTTTTGATTGTTGAATCTTACGATTGCCTGCGCTGTAGCTGCAGTTTCCTTAGTTAATAATGGTGCTTTACCTGTTATCATACCCTTGATGGCTTCCAATCTCCAAACAATCCCTGCCAAAAATGGGGTTACTTTTTTATGAGGCTGTTTTTTATTAAATGCATTTGCTATGGCATTAAAAATATCTCTGTAATGTATATTCTCTGCACTCAACACATAACGTTGTCCCACCACATTGCTTTCCATTAATATTTGCATTGCATCCACCACATCTAATACGTCTACAAAACCACTCATGCCACCAGTGTACCATGGGAACTCGTTGTAAGCCGATTTAAAAATACCTGATGATCCATTGTTCCAATCGCCTGCACCTAAAATAATTACAGGATTCACAATCGCCATAGGCAATCCTTCTTCCATTGCTCTCCATACTTCTAATTCAGCTAAATATTTTGATTGCCCATATATACTATTACTTGTTGCTGGTGTCCAGTGCATGGATTCATCTATCGCTTCGTTTTCTCTTATCCTGCCTAATGCCGCAACAGAGCTTACAAAAATTAATTTTTTGATTTTTTGTACTAAACATGCATTCACCACATTTGCGGTTCCATCCACATTAGACCGCAACATTTTTGCTGCAGCACCTGGCGCAAATGAAACAATTGCAGCACAATGGTACACATGGTCTACGCCTTCTAATGCTGTAGTTAAACCAATTGGATCTAGGATATCCCCTTGGATCCATTCACATTGTTCGGAGCCCGCAAACACAGGCACAGCTTGACGATACAGGGCGCGTACTTTTTTTCCTTTACTCAATAAAGACTGGATTAAATGTGATCCTACTAAGCCACTTGCACCTGTTACAAAAATCATTTTACTGTGTTTATTCTTTCATCAATCTTGCGATATCCACCTTTAATTGTTCTACCTCTAAAGTCTTTAGTCCATCGTATATTTTTCCGCGCACTTTACCCTTTCTGTCAACCAGTGCAAAAAACTGTGTATGGATAAATTGATCTTCTATCTTAACCACATTGTTTTTTGGATCATCTAATAAATAGGAGC
>Ga0214921_10006302_pt1 | contig 16328 bp, 13 predicted proteins | sample LL1505_MetaG_FD_177992 | JGI IMG/M metagenome (GOLD analysis project Ga0214921, IMG submission 177992) | Freshwater microbial communities from Lake Lanier, Atlanta, Georgia, United States - LL-1505 | ecosystem: Environmental > Aquatic > Freshwater > Lake | place: USA: Georgia | collected...
TTAGCTCAGGTGGTAAGAGCTTAAGTAAAATTGATAGAGAAATCTTAAGAACTAAATATGCAAACTGGGATAACAAATCATGGACACCATCAACTTCTAAAATAAGAAAACAAATGTTTGGAATGAACGCAGGCGGAATGGTTCCAGGGTATTCAAACGGCGGAATGGCTACAGCACCTCAATATTTAGCAAATGGAGGAGTTGCAGCATTAAGATCACGCATACGTGGCACGGGAACTGTACCTGGTATGGGTGGCGGTATGGATAGCGGAGCTGCATCGATGGCTGGATTTGGATTAATGATGGGCGGTCAAATGATGCCTAATCAGGATATAGGAATGGGAATGCAATTTGCTGGAATGGCAATGCAGATGGCCCCATTACTAAAAATGCTAAAACCACTTGTATCTGGATTTGGCTCAGTTGGAAGTTCTGTAGCTAAATTAGGTACAATTGCAAAAACAGTATTTACTGCAATGAGAATTGCTTTAGCGGCATTATTAACACCAGCAGGTGCAGTTGTTGCAGTAGTAACAGCACTTGGTTTAGCAATATATAAAAATAATGAAAGACTTAAAGAAAATGCAAAAGAGCAAACCATGCTTCATGCTGTTACCGAAAAGGGTGCAAAGCAAGCTGGTATAGCATATAATAATATTTCTGATTCAATTAAGAATGTAAAGAATCAATTAGAGCTAGCAAAAGCAGCATCAGAAAATGCATTTAATGCACAAAATTCAAGCGGTGTTGCAGGATTAACTTTAACGATTAAAGAATTGCAAGACAAGATTAAAGCAGCAAAAACTGAAATGTCAGAGTTTGTAGACGTATTAAATAAAATGGATCAAGGCACTGCAAAAAATAATAAGATGACTCTTGATCTTGCTGCCAACTGGAAAGCAACTTGGGTTGCTGGAGGTAAATCAGCACAAGATGCAACTAATGAAATTTATGCAATTGTAAAAGCATCAGATCAGGCTAATCATGCATTTGAAGCAATTACAAGCGGTGGATTTAAATCAATAACAGATAGAGCTTCAGCTTTGAGTTATATGTTTAAAGACCTAAATACAAATATGACAAAGATGTCTGGAGAAGATTTAGGCAATGCTTTAAGTAATTTAGTAGTTGGACTTGATAATGCAGTTGATGCTTTATCGGCAACAAAAGACGAATCTGGCAATCAGCTAGGACATGCAAAAGCAATGGAAGAAACTTTAAAAAATATTAATTCTATCGAAGGTGCCAGCACCAAACTAAAGCAGGAACAAATAGATAGCCTAAAAGAGACATACCCAGCTTTAGCAAAAATATTAAATACAAGCGATGACATTAAAACAGTATACTCCAAGTGGAGAATTTTAGTTGCAAACATAGATGTAGACCTTAAAAAGCTTACAGGCACACAAGCTGCAGCACTTGCTGAATTTATACAGCTGGAAGATGAAGTTATATCTAGAGCAGAAACAGCATCTGTAGAACAAGATGGATATATTAAAAGTATTAATCAAAGTTCAACAGTAGTTCAAAAATTAAATGATGCTATTGCAAAAGGTGGCGAACAGGGTCAAAAAGCTGCACAAAAAACTAAAGATCAAATTGATGCAGAGATCAAGTTAATTGATAAGAGAATTAAAAAGATTCAAGAAGAAGCAGACGCTAGAATTAAAGCAATTCAAAAAACACAAGATGCAGAATCTTATGCTGTTGAATTAAAGCAAGCGCAATTAGACCTTCAGTCAGCCATAGCATCGGGCGATAAACAAGCTCAAGTAAGCGCACAACTTGCATTGACTGCTTTACAAAAAAGACATGAATCTGAAATGGCAATTTCAGCAATTGAAAATGATGCTGCGGCTAAAACAAAAGTTGAAGAAGATAAAAAAACTAAATTGCAAGAAGAAAGTGATGCCGCTAATAAAAGACTTACTGCTGCACAATCAAAAGCTGCAAATGTAACAGTTGCAAGAGATCAAGTTATAGGATTTCAACAACAATATGAAGCACTTGTAAAACGACAAGGTGTTAATGATAAAAGAGGTAAAAATGATCCTCTAAAATATACAGAAGGTGTAACTATATCTCAGGATCTTGCAACCCTTGCAAATTCTGTATCAAAGGGTGCCAAAGGCAAAGATAAGGATTTGGCTCAAGCACTGAAAGATGCATTTGGTGGAACACTTATTGATCCAAAGACATTAGAAAGTTTAGGAGGAAAAACTGTAACTGGTTATAATGGCTCATCTATGTCATCATCATATGTTACTGGAGCGGCGGACTTAACTTTGAAATCAGATTCAAAGGAAATGGTAAATCAAATTACAAGTGCTAATGCACACCTTGCTAATATTGAAAAATTGCTCGGCGGAAAAGATGGTTCAGGAACAGCTAAAGATCCTAAGATTGTTTCAGAAGTTCCTACATATGATAGTATGTCTATGAAATCAGTAGATAAAAATGGTGAGTTAACCGATCAAGCAAGAGAAGATTTAATTAGAAGAAATAAGTATCAAAAAGATACATATTTTGAATATGCTGGTAAAGTATATCGAGTTAATAATGGATTTGATAATAAGAAGTTCCATACTCCAGGTGCAGTAGTTGTTAAAAGAGCTTTAGGCGGCGCATTTGCAGCTGGACAAACCTACTCTATAAATGATAGAATTAACTCGTTGGGCGTTCAACAAGAAGGTATGCTTATTAAGCCTAACTTCTCAGGTACAATTTATCCAAATGCGGCAACCATGCCAAGATACGATATTCCTTCAGGTGGATATAGAGGATCATCTACTACATCTTCTTTAGGTTCTGGCGGAAGCGCTCCAGTAATAAATAACTACATTACAGCAAGTCCAAATATGGATATAAAACAGTTAGCGAGAGAAGTTGGAATGGTTACAGCAAAGGCTGTTTCTAGAGGCGGAAATAATAGAGGGTATAGCAATGGAACTCAACAGGTGGTAAATATATGACAACAGTATTCTTGCCAGTAGGCTCACTATTATATGTAGACACATCAACTACAGATACTCCAACATGGCAAAAACTAACTGAGCATAATAGACAGCCTGCCTCAATTAGTATTAATAGAATTGAAAAAACACAGAGAACTTCTAATGGCACACTCAGAAAGTTTTTTATTGCAGATAAAAAGAGCATTTCTGTATCATGGAATATGGTTCCTACATCATCAACAATGACTGTAGATGGTGGATATGGAGCAAATGATATTCAAACATTTTATAATAGCTCAAAAGGCCAAGGATCTTTTAAGATAAAGATATCTTATTCTCCAACAAGAGAAGAGACCATGGAAGTTATATTTAGTTCTTGTAGCTTTGATGTAATTAAAAGAAATGTAAAAGCTCAATCTACTGATGCCGCCCAAGAGTTTTGGGATGTAAGTATTTCTTTAGAGCAGGTATAAAATGGCAGTATCGGTAGATCCAAAAGTCAAAGACGTATTTGAAAAAAATACAAGTATATCAATGAATGTTGGGGCAACAATTGATATTAATATAAATACTATGATTGACTGGGATAACGTAACTACACCAGTTACTGGAAATGCAGATACAGTAATTGATGGAAGAACACCATTTAAAAAACTATTTCCAATTGATACAGTAATTAAACCTAATAGACCTTTATCTGCGGGAGTAAGATATGCTATTAGTGGAGATGTAAATAACTACATGGCAAAAGATCCAAAAACAATTCCTTATCAGGTAAATCATAGAACATACTATCCGTCTAAAGATAATTACTATAAATATTGGGTGTCCCCCAAAAATACTAATGTTAATCTTACCATTACCTATCCAAAGACAGTTCTAGTAAATAAAATTGTAGTTAAATTTGAAACATCACACGTAACCCCGTCTTCATGGACAATATCTGCAAATTCAGGAACTGTATTAAAAACTGGAACAGCAGTTAAACCATTTACAACTACAGTAGGATCTACTACTACAAAAAACTATGATGCTGGAACAGTAACAATATACTATACTGGCACTACATGGAGTTTGCTAGAATCAGAGATTAATTATAATGCTTTCATAAATGTAACATCACTTAACCTTACTGCAGTAAATCCTGGCGGATGGATTGGAGTTATAGAGGTAGCACCACACATGGTAAAGGATTTATCAAATGACATTGTTTCATTTGATATTGTTAAAGAGCAAAACTCAAGTACGGAAGAATTACTTCCTGTAGGGTATTGCACAGCAAACTCGTTAGACTTGAGCCTAGTAAGGTACAATCAATCATCACTTCAGTTTAAAGTATTTAATAAATATAACTTATCTGAAACTTTTGATACATCAAAAGTATACTTAGTTAAAAATGCTGAAATTTCTGCGTATGTAAAAGTGTATCACGCAGATGGAACATTTTCAGATTCTCAGGGAACATATTTTAAAGTACCGCAGGGAGTCTTTTATGTAGACAGATGGGATATATCAGATGTTGGAGATGTTAATATATTTGCTCTTGACTCTGCAAAAATTCTTCAAGAATCTATTTGTCCCGACATGGTGTGTGATAATTATTCAGCAATTGCAATTATTAGAAGAATGCTGGATGTTGTTGGATTTACAAATTATAATTTTAATTACTTAGATGCAGATGGATCAGTTATCGTACCAACATACTGGTGGAGCTCTTCTTCAAATAGTGGTGCAAACGGATCGGTAACGGTATGGGATAATATTCAAGACATTTGTAGAGACTCTCAAATTACAGCCTTTGTAGATGAGTATAATGTTCTGCAGTTCTACACAAGAGATTATTTATTTGATGCAACTAAAACAGCATCTTGGCAATTTAGAGATACTGCTTCTGGAACACTATTGCCTAATATAATAAGCCTTTCTAAAAAAGAAATGCCTTCTATTAATCAAATTAATATTAGATACAGGACTATATCAATGGCAACTTATGAAAAAAGCTCTCATGAGATTCTTGAATATACAGATAATGCAATAATGGCAGCAGCAATAATGTCTAACATACCAGCATCAGCAGACCCATCTGTAACGCCGCATGTTGCACATACTAATCACTACATGGGGTTACAGGTTATTCAAGTTGGAGAACAAGATGTTCTTGATCCAAATACCTCAACATTTATACCTTTTAACGGATACGTATTAATTGATTCTGAAATAATCGAGTACGATGCAATTGAATATATGTATAGAGATTCAGTTACCCAAGTTATTAAATATGTAGACGTTCAGTCAAAGTCAGACCTATCGAGATACTCTGGGCTCGCAGCACGTTCAACCGATAGCAATAACACAACATTTAAAACATCTATGGCTCCAACTAATAGATACAGAATTAAGACAAGAGGGGCTTTTGGAACTAAAAAAGAAAATCATTATGCAGATCCAAAAACAGAAGCGGCAGGATGGATTCCATATAAGGCGGTGACTTTTAAATAATGGCAATTCCACCAGATTACGGATCAAATTCAATATCATTAGCACAAGCACCACTGCTTTTGTCAGAGCCCTTATTTGATGTAGACACTACTAACTTTACTAGTGCATCCACAGTAGTGGGTGGCGTATTAACATTTACTGCCCCCGCTGCAGTTTTAAGTATTAGAGGGCAAGTTTATACAGATTATACATACACAACTTTAAAGGATAATATTGTAATTAACTCAATAGTTAATGGCCTAGGAGAATTTACAATGAGCGGATTAATCCCAGGCAAAACATATTATGGAAGATCTGTAGGGTTTGCAGCATTGCTGGGAGCTGGACAGTCTGGTGTTTATAATTCTTTTACTTTTACCGTTCCAGCTTATTCTGCGGATCTTTTTAATAGAACGGATACGCCAGAAGATAAATACGATGGAGAAGAAGTCCCATCAGCTGTCCTACTTCCTGGAGAATCAACAAAGATTGCTATTAGTAAGTCTTTATTTACGATACATGCCGATAATAAAAATCCCAATGTATACTGTGCGGCAGTAAAAAATACGGGTATTGAAACTACTTTAAACTACTATGCTTTTGGCACAACTCTTTATTTTAGACCAACTTTAGATAACTATGTGCAATCAGGAGCATTTGGGTTCTTTATTTCAGGAACATCATCAAATGGATATTTTATTAAAATTAAAACTACAGCCAATGCTAAATCAAATGGAGATGAATTTTCAATTGTAAAAGTTGTAAAAAATTCTCAAAAGACAATTACTGATAGTCAGTCAGTAACTAACGCTAAGAACAATGTCGGTTCAATAACTGCAGCGGTACCTTATAAGGTAGACGTGAGGGTGAAGGTCACAAGTACAAAAGTATTTATATCTGCATACATTAATGGATTTAAGATATCTGCAACAGATACTCATGTATCTACTACAAACACTATATTGCCAAAGACTCCAAGCATATCTTTAGCCGTTAATATGGGTACGGTTAATTTTGACTATGTGTATGCAATTCCAATTAACGAAACTGAGTATAAAAATTCAGAATTAGAAAACATATATTCTAGACAGTTTGCAAATGCTTCATTTAATTTAGCTTATGGAGATATGTTTGTTTCGGGATTATCTGCAATAGACTCTCAAACTAATAAAAAATATGTTGAAGAGTTTGGATCAGTAGCAAGAGAGGTTAGAGTATTTTCTTCTAGATATGAAAATTTAGAACCTAAGTTTCCTAAATATATGTATACTAATTTAAATAATTCTGTAACCGTATTAGGTTCTGATTTAACTTCTTTCTCTGCCACCGCCTACCTTTTAAATTCATCTGGAGTTACTAGTGAGATATCTTCATCAGATGGCTCTAAAATAAGCGTACTAGGAAACTCGCTTATGAAAAGCGAAGATTTAGTTTATTTTGATGAAGAAACAAATAAATATGAAGTTAAAGAACAGATGACTATGGATTCCTCTTGGATTCAAAATCCAGGAGATGCAAAAAAGCTCAGTGACTGGATTAAAACTCAATGGAGTAAAAGACAAAGGATTATTGAAATGACAGTTTTGGCTAATCCAACAATTTCTGTAGGAGACGTTATTACCGTAGATTATCCATATCAAGATTTAACCGTAACAGATAAATTTGTTATAAGTAATGTCCGACAATCATGGTCGGAAGGATTGGAGACTACCGTAACAGCTAGATCAATATATAGCTAATAAATGGTATAATAATAAAATGACAACAAAAAGACCTAATCCTATATTTGTTAAGCAGGGCGCAGACGTGCTTGCTGACCTTGATGAAAGAGATTTAAGAGTTGTTGGGGCGGATACTAAAAAAACATTCTTGACATCCCTTGGCGGTTATTCTAATTACACAAGTGGAAATACCTCTGGTGTTGTAAAACCCATAGATGTTGCTGGAGCAGGAACAAATTTTCAATCATTAAGCTTGCTTGTTCCGCAACTAGGAGACATCAGCATTGTTTCACAAACAATTAATTATGCTACAAGGCCACCAACTATAGATGTCATAATCAAAGTGAAAAATTCTACAAACAATATAGTAAAAGGCATAAATGCGAGGATAACAAATTGATTACAAAATTTGGAAAAAGATTTTTAACATCATATCTAGCTGGAATGATTTCTTCCCCAACAAAAGATTTAGCATTTGGAATTAGCGAAGAAAGTTTAATTTCTTCCGTGTCTGCATCTAGTGGGACTATCACTTATACAACATCTTCCGCCCATGGATTATCTTCTGGCAATAAGGTTAGCATTATAAATGTAAATCCTATTGCATACAATTTATCAAATGTTACTGTAAACTCTGTTACAAGTACATCTTTTACAGTTATAAATTCAGCTTCAGGAACATACGTATCAGGAGGAAATGTAGTTTCAGATGTAAATACAAGACTAGGATTTGAGTTTTATAGAATACCAGCTTCATTTGGAAGTATTGATATTCAAACAGATGGATCTGGAAATAGCACTTACTCAGTAGTGTATCAAGCAACAATTCCACAAGATGTATCTGGCATAATTAAGGAAATAGGTTTGTATCCAAGCATTAAAGATTCAGTAAATAACTATGACAGTAAATTTATTGCAGATTTTGAAAATAATTTAATGTGGTTTAAATCGGATGGATCAAATCCAGAATTAGTTGTAACTACAACTTCAAGCATTAAGCCACGAGTTGGATCATACTTTTCTAAAGTATCAGTAAGCGCCAGCCAGTCGGTAGAGTTTACATGTGCCTACTCAGGACTTGATATGTCGGGGTATACCGCAAGCGACTCTTTGTCTTTTGCATATAATCAACAGGATACAAACCTAGAATCAATAGCATTTAGATTTTATAGCTCAGATTCATCATATTATACAGCAACATTTACAGGAGCATCTTCTGTTACACAGCCTAATAAAATTGCAAAGGTTTTGTTTTCAACGCTAGCGGCAAACAATGTATATGCAGATTTAGCTTCAATTATAAAAATAGGAGTTGTAATAACTGCAAAATCAAGCGGGCAAGCAGTAGTATATCTTGACGCATTAAGAATTGATGATGAAGATACATTTAATGCAAACTTTGGATTAATTAGTAGATCAGTATTATCTTTACCAGTAGAAAAAGTAGCTGGCAAGCCAGTGGATATAGAGTATAGAATTAATTTAGGATTCTAGCATGGCAGATAAAGTAGACCTAAGTTTAATTGGACAAGCAGATCCATCAAATAAAGATTACTATCTTGTAAAAATAACAGGATTAAAATTAGATAGTAATTATGATGCAAAATTTCAATGGTCTTTTCAAGATCAATCATTAAATAATACAGTTGCTAATATTTGGTCAAATTCTTATCATATTGTAACTAATACAGAAACTGTTCCAGGGGCGCCAAGTGCTACTGTACCATCAACTTCTATTGGCAATATTCCAGTTACCCTAGATTCTTATCCTGCAAATGCCGTACGTGTTAATGTTTATGTAATAGGTGGAGAATTTGGTACTGGAAAAATTGCAGATTATTTTTTAGCAGCAGGAACTAAAACAATATCGGTTGTAGGTGGAACATATCAAGTTTCTTTAATAACAGTAAATCAAAGTGGAATTAATGGAGATCCAACAAATACTTTTACTATTAATGTGTCACAACCTGGAGAGACAGTGCAGGCTCCTACAAATCCAAATGGTTTTACTTCAAAACGTATTTTAGCGGGGATAGAAGTTTCATGGGCTGGAACATATGCTAACAGTACGTTTACAGGATTTGAAGCAATTAATATATATGCAGGCAATTCCGCAACAGCAACCGCTGGAACATATGAGCAAGTCGGAGTATTGACTGGAAACAATGTAAAAAACACAATTGTTATTCCTTTAGGAACATATGTAGTTTATGGACAGCCCGTTTATATTCATGCTGCAGCAGTTAATAGATCAAACCCACCAGTAGTTGGAACAATACAGGCAAATGTAACAAATCAACCTTTAGGTCCAGGAAAAGCAACTGATGCAGATATAAATGACGGAGCAGTAGTAATTGAAAAATTAGCTTCCAATGTTCTTACTGTTGGTAATTTAAAAGCTGGAGACATTAATGCCACATCTTTTATTCGTGCAGGAAGTGGAAACTCTGGCGCAAGAGTAGAGATATCTAGTGCTAATATTTCTGGTGGTCCAGCGGCAGGATTTTATATTTATAATTCAGCAGGAGCTGCAGTATTAAGTGCACCATTATCTGGAGGACTGTCCATAAATGGCGGCGGAACCTTTAGTGGATCATTATCTGCGGCAAGTGGAACATTTGCTGGTAATATATCTTCTAGTGGTGGCTTGTTTAGTGTAAACAATGGTGTTTTGACAGCACAGTCTGGAACAATTGGTGGATGGGATATAAACCTTACACAATTAAGAAGTACAGGTTCAAATTATATTACATTAAATCCAATAACTCCTAAAATTTCTTTAGTAAAAACATTAGCTGATCAATTTGGTGGTGCTGGAACTTTAACAATTGATCCAGTAGAAGGAATTAAAGACTCGGCTGGTAATTTTAAATTAACTCCAGCAGGAAATCTAACACTAAAAGGATCAATTACTTCTGGCTCTACAATTACTGGAGCTACAATCACAGTAACTAATTCAGTTACGTCATCGGGGCTTAGGTCTGCAAGCGATAGCGGTCTAGCCGAGAGCACGGATGGATCTTCAGGCGGATCAGACAGCACATCAGGAAATACAACATTTAATCCAACATTAACTCTTGCTGATGGAAAAATTTCTTCAGACTCAATTTTGCAAATATCTGGCTTAAGCTACACAGAAATATTATCTGGAGGAACACAATCTGCAATGTTTGACAGTGCAAAATCTTCTTTAATATTTACCACAGGATTGTATTTAGGAAATCCAAACACTTCTTCAAGTTCGGAAATGCAAAATCATACTGCTCCGTATATAACAGTTGATGGTAGAATGCGTTTAAGAAGAGGTGCACCACTAACCTACCCAAGCGGTACAGCTGGAGCATATATAAGAAATATTTATATTAAACAAACAACATCTACGCCATCCTCAACAACGGGGTATGTCGGTGACATTTTTATTACTTACTAGGAATATAAGTGGCAATTAAAGTAAAAATAGCAAGCAGTGGTTCTTCAACAGATTGGAGAAGCATAAAAAAGTTGTGGGTAAAACATTCTTCTGGATGGGCTAGCGCTAATTCTTTATATGCCAAAGTAACAAATGGCTGGACAAAGATGTGGCCTGGCAATCCTCCATCTGTTAGTTTAACAGACCCGATTAATATTAGACTTGGCGGATATAATGGTACAGTTGCAAGTAGCCCACAATTATTTTGTAGCACAGATGCAGGAACTACGGGCACATTTTTAAAGCTATGGGGAAATGATGGTTCATTTGATGGAGTAACTCCAATTACATTATCAAATAGAAGAATGCTTTGTTCTGATAATATTGACGGGCAAGTTGCAAGATTTAGCTTAACTGGAAATGACACAATAGATTTTTCTACATTAAGTCAAACCAATAGAGATCTTGCTGAAGGATATTATGTATTCTATCAAATGCTTGCAACAAACTCAGATGGAGCGATAGATGCATATTCTCCACCAATTAAAGTTATTAAAAGAAGGCCTGCTTTAGTAAGTTATACAGTTCTTTCAGAAACAGGTGGAGCTTTACAAGGGCAAAACGGATTTTCTAGTTTTGATGTTATTGAATTAAATGCTCAGATACGTTGGGGATGGTGGATAAAACCAGGAGGATATCTTGGCGGGACTCCAGTTTTAAGATGGTGGAAAAATACAAGCAAGTCCCCAGGTGGCACAAAATTAAAAGAAATTAATATTGAAACTGGGTACGATTATGTTTCGGGATCATATGACTCAACTTATTTATATGACACAAACACATCAAATGTTTTAACAATATATAGTAATTATAGTGTAAGCACTACACCGCTTCAACCAGGAGAATATATTGTTGCTGAACTTTATTTAGAAAATTCATATACTGCAAATTATGCAGCACCCGTTAGCTATTGGGGTTCTACTGGCGCAACTCCTACCATAACAAGCGTAAGTTTAAGAACGTATGACGGTCAAGTAGATACTGTAATGGATAATCAATCTGATCCTAGAATTGTATCTCAAGCTTACTTTGAAATAGTTGCTGATGTAGCAGACTATACATCGGGAGCAACTTTTAATTTTGAGCCAAGAATTTATAAATACGACACTGGCACATATTTAAATTATGATACTGGCGCTACAATAAGTGGAGGATTCCCTACAGATGTTTCCCCATATTCTGTATCACAATCTGGAACATCTGCTACCGTTATATGGAGAACTTATATAAATTCAAATTTTTTAACTGGATCTCCAACATTTGGCGGAGGACAGGCAAAATATTGGTTTGAATTTAGATTAAGTGCTACAAAATCTGGTGGTGGTACATCTTATTACACTGGAATAGTTTCTTCTAATCATGCAGGAAATAACATCTTTCCAGCATATTTAAATGGTTCATCTGGCGGATCAATATTTATTCACCCACATACACAAAGCGTATTGTCAGCTGATAATTATAGTCCTGGTGCTGCTCCTAAAACAGTAAGGTTTTCAATTACTGGAAATTCATATCCTTCAGGATACGCATCATACCCAAGATCATATGGAATAGATTTTGGTGACGGAAACGTAGAGAACCTTGCTTGGCCTACGGGAACAAGCAACCCATCCTATACAACTTGGGATCATACCTATACAACCAATGGAACATTTACTGCAAGACTAATTACTGTTCCACAAGGATTTACAAGTATTGGTACTAGAGAAAGATTAATTACTCTTAGTGCTGGTGCTGCAAACCCAACATTTCTTACTGCAACAACAGATAGATCAGATGGAGTTAACTTAACATTTGGTGGTTCATCTGATGCAACAGGTTATGATATATTTTGGAATACATCACAAACTGCAAATCCATCAAATTCAGCAACTCCAGATTTTACTAATCAGTCTTCTCCATTTTTAGACACTACAATAAATTCTTCAACTACTAGATGGTATTGGGTAAGGGGAAGAAATAGTCTTGGGGTTAGTAGCTGGTACCCAGCTGGAAACGGAGTAACTGGTACTAGGCAAGCAACACCCGCTCCTACAATTACAAGCCTATCCGCATCCGCACCAAATACATCATCTACACAGTTAGTTACAGTAACAGTTAACTGGGCATCAACTAACCAGGCATCATATTTTTTAAACGTATTACAAACATATGTTGCTAACTATTTAGATTATGGAACAACAGAAACATCATCAAATACATCTGACTCAGGAAGCAATTTTAATATATATTCAGGAGCATCTGCTACTATATCACTTACGGTATACAACGGACCAAACCAAACTGGGCAATCTGCTACAAGTTCAATAAGTTATACTCCGCCAATAGTTTTATCAAAACTTGCAACACCAACTGGAGTAAATGCAACTGACGATAGAACTGATGGAGTTAACGTAACCTGGAACGCAGTTTCTGGTGCCGCATACTACGGAGTTTGGTGGGGAGGAGCACCAGGATATGATTCAAATCCAGATTTCGGTGGACCAAATAATCCAACTTTAATTACTGGAACATCTTATCTTGATACAGCAATTAACGCTGGCTCTAGTAGAGACTATTATGTTCAAGCATTTAGAACCAATAATCCAGCTGGAACTAAATCAGATTGGGGAGGTCCAAATAATGGAACAAGAATAGTTGCATTGGCAGTTCCTTCTACCCCAACATGGTCTTATGCTTCAACCAATAGTTCTGACTATGTGCTTTTAATATGGAATCAAGTTGACGGAGCAACATCTTATGAAATTTGGTGGGGTGGTCCTCCAGGAGATTCTTATACTCCAGATTTTTATCCAGGAAATACTAATTATTACTATGACTATGGAATAGGACAGGGTTCATCAAGAACATATTACGTACGTGCTCGAAATGCATCAGGCGCATCTTCATGGTCTTCTGGAATCACTGGAACAAGAACAAGTGCAGTGGCATCTCCTCCAACTGGATTATCAATTAATTTAAGTTATTCATCAGGACCTTCATGGAGCGGATCTTGGTCTGCATCTGGAGCAACTTCTTATTCTTGGTCATTCTATACAGCAAGCGATAGCTCAGGTAGCAATATGACATATAGAACCAGCGGTTCTGGAAGTAGCATGTATTATTCTGGAGGAAGCCAAATTTGGGGTAAAGTTTATGTAACTGCATCAAATAGCGGCGGGTCCATAAGCGGAGAAAGTGGATGGGTATAGAATGATAGACATTTATGACAAACTAGATGCAATAAATAAAAGAATAGAAGCCATACAAATTCAAGTAGACTTTCTAGAGAATGCAATTGAATCTAATTCAATATGGGATGAGCCTGAAAAACCATCAAGAGAGTATATTTTAAGCCAATATGTTTTAAGGCTAGATGCTTTAAGCAGATTAAAAAATGCCTTGACACAATGATGTTAAATGGTATAATTAGAAAGGAGGAACAAAATGACAACATTATCAAATGAAGAAAAGCTTACTATTTTAGATCAGCATATAAAGTCAGTCAATTATGGCTTGTATGGCTTAGAGCTGGATCTATTAGAAATTAATGCTACTGCTAATCCAGATGCTGGACAAATAGCAAATATTAATAATAGAGTAACTGCTTTAAATGCAAAAAGAGCAGCACTGGTTATTGAAAGAAATTCATTAACTGAAACAGAGTAGGGATATAAAAATGGCAGATAAAGCCGAATTGGTTATAACAGCACTACAACAACGTATTGGCGAAATTGTCTCAAACTATGAGACACAAATTGCAATTTTACGTGCAGAGATCACTCAGATTATTGAACAAACAAATCAACAAAAAAAAGAAGAAGATAATAAGTTTGAAGCAGTTGAGGCATACTCAGAAAAGCTTGAAACACTAGGAGAATAAAATGTCTGATTTTAATTTAACATTTGATGACAATGCACCAATTGACGTAAACAAATTGAGGCAACTTGTTACTTATTTAAATGACATTAGGGCTAAAGCCTTGCAAACACCAGATACCGAAGGCCTAGTTAACGCTACCCTTGCATCTAAGATGACATCAGGGACACAGTCAGTAACTCCAGGTTTAGTAAAACTAAATACCCCAAGTGTAAAACAGATTTCATTTAGTCCATCTTTAACTAGCAATCCTTCTTCAGTTCATGTAACAATTGAAAAGAATTCTTCAGATGGTGACTTTGTTACACACATCAAGAACCCAGATAAAAATGGATTTGAAATTGTTTTTAATTCCGTTCAAGGCCAATCGAGCACGGCAGGCACAAACATAGGAACAGTAAAAGTACACTACTTTGCAATGGCTGGAGCCAGCTAACCCCTTGACAAGTCTTACAAATATGTTACAATTACTGTAACATCAAAGTCACGTACCCGTGACTTTTTTACATATTAAGGTAGAAAATGAGCAACGATTTAAAATGGATGCTTTCATCCGATCAGCAGTTCCCGTATCAAGATGATAAGATGATTGCCCTATGGTTTAAGGTAATGAAATGGTTTAAGCCAGACGTTGTTGACTACCTTGGCGATACCGATGATCAGGCATGTTATAGCAAGTATACAGAAGGAAGATCTGCAGAGTTTTTAAACTATCATAAGAATGATAGCAAGGATCTTATTGTTCCAATGATGCGACATGAAGCAAAGGGTGCAAGAGATTTTTATGCAAAGACAAGAGAGATGCTTCCAGATGCACAACTTTTTTCAGCATTAGGAAACCACGACATCAGAGTATTTAATTATGTAGATGCAAAGCTTCCAGACTATTTGAAGGAAGTTACTCCTGAGTCATTATGGTCTTTAGACTCCCTTGGTTATGACTATATATATTATGACTCATTACCAAAACAAAGATTTGGTGATGTTCATGTTCACCATGGAATTTCTATATCAGCAACAGGATCTGTTAGAAAAGATATGGAAGACCTGCAGGTTTCTTTAATTAGAGGACACTCACATAGAATTGCTTCTCATATGGTAACATATGAACTTAGAAATGGTGGCAATGGAGAAACTCTTCGTGGTTATGAAATTGGACATATGTGTGATGAAAAGGGACCAGGAATGAAATATACTCAACACCATGACTGGCAAAAAGGATTTGCTATTGCCCATATTGTAAATGATTACCCTCACATTCAAATGATTCATATTGCACCAGATTACTCTTGTGTAGTTGATGGCAAGGTATTTACTTTATAATGTGGTGCGGTAAATGCGGTGGCAGAGTTTTTGTTGATAGAGTTTTTTCTCAAAAATTACATGTAGAGTTATTTTGTATCATGTGCGGCAAACGCTGGATGTGTAATAAAGAAACGAGTGCTTTCGGAAAATGGCTAGAAAAAAAAGAAACAGCAACCTTAAAAAACTACGGTATTTCTTTTTAAACGATAAGATACACAAGGTAATTAAATCATCTAGATCAAAGGATGAGGTAGTTGCTTGGTGTTACCCCGATAAAAAAAGAGTAATGTATTCTTATTCTCAAGTTGAAAAATATATGGGTAAAGCTTATGCAATGAGAGATGTTTCAGCATTATTAAATAAACATACAGTTACTTTGCATGATTATATTTTGGAGGGCAAGATAAAAGCTCCTCAAAAAATATACCCTATAGGGGATCCAGATAATAAGAATTGGTCTAAGTATATGTTTAATGAAAAGGATATATTAGAGTTACACGAGTTTATATTAGACTCAGGACACTCTGGAAATGTTCCTTCAA
>Ga0214921_10006303_pt1 | contig 16326 bp, 13 predicted proteins | sample LL1505_MetaG_FD_177992 | JGI IMG/M metagenome (GOLD analysis project Ga0214921, IMG submission 177992) | Freshwater microbial communities from Lake Lanier, Atlanta, Georgia, United States - LL-1505 | ecosystem: Environmental > Aquatic > Freshwater > Lake | place: USA: Georgia | collected...
CGGCGATATCCTTCGTGCGGAGGCCGCCAAATGGGGGGCGGTCATCCGCCGCGCCAATATCCAGCCGGGCTAAGATCGGCTTATTGCGGTCCTTGCGAGGCCATGCGACTGCGCGCCATGGATGATATTGCCGATCTGCTCGAACTGGACGCCGCGGGCGAGCCGCTGAGCGGGCGCATCGTGCAGATTTTCCAGGTGGCCTGCCGGTTATTTGCCCAGCGGGGCTTCGATGGGGTTTCGATGCGCGACATCGCGCTGGAATGCGGCCTCTCCAAGGCCACGCTCTACCACTACTTCCCCGATAAGGATTCCATCCTGCGGCCGCTCGCCATCGGCACCACCAAATCCCTCTGCCTGCATGTGCTGCGCCATGACCGGCCGGAGGCGCCGCCGCTCGAACGCCTGCGCAGCTTCCTCACCGAGACCGCGAAGTTTTTCGAGAAGTTCCGCTGGGCCTGGATCGCCGCCTCCACCGTTTTCTGGAGCGACCCCAAGATCCGCACCCGCAAGGAGCGCATCGCGTGGCGGGACCGCTATGAGCAATTGCTGCGCGATATCCTGCAGGCAGGCATGGATGCGGGAGAGCTGCGGCCGATGGATGTGAAGCTGGCCGGGCATTTCGTGCTGGGTTCCATCAATTGGATGCCGCGCTGGTACACGCCGGAGGGCGCGCTCTCCGCCGCCGCCATTGCCGATCGCTTCTGCGACATGGTCATCGCGGGTATCCGCGCCGAACCTCCCGCCAGCCCACCGCCCGAACGGCGCCGCTGAGGCGATGGCGGTGGTGCCTTGCCGCCCTTCATCCTGCCGCCTAAGCTCCCAACCGAGCGGTCGGTCGGATCTGTTGCAATCCGGCTCTGCCTTCACGAAGCCAGGAAATGGCGAGAGGAAACGAAGCCCATGTCATCCGATGTCGTGACACTCGAAGTGTCGAATTATATCGCGGTCGCCACCCTCAACCGGCCGCCGGTGAATGCCATCAACGCCGAAATGCGCGACCGGCTGATCGATATTTTCGACGCCGCGACCGATCGTGACGATATCCGCGTGGTCGTGCTGACCGCACAGGGGCGCATCTTCTGCGCCGGCGCCGACCTCAAGCAGCGGCCGGACCCGAAGGTGCCTGGCCAATACTGGCATCACAACCGCATCACCCGCGAGACGGGCAATGCGATGAAGGAATGCACCAAGCCCATCATCTGCGCGGTGAATGGTGCCGCACTCGGCGCGGGGTTTGGCCTCATGGCCGCCTCCGATATCATGATGGCCTCCGAGAATGCGGTCTTTGGTATGCCCGAGATCGATGTGGGTCTCGCGGGCGGTGCTGCGATGCTGCGCGAGTTGTTCGGCAAATCCTGGACCCGGCGCCTGATGTTCACGGGGGACCGCATTGCGGCGGCGGAGTTGTATCGGCAGGGCGTGATCGATTCCGTCTGGCCCGAGGCGGAATTGCTGCCGGCCGCGATGAAGATGGCCGAACGCATCGCCTCCAAAAGCCCGCTTGGCATCAAATATGCCAAGAACAGCTGCAACCTCGTTGAACTCATGTCACCGAAGGACGCCTATCGCTTCGAGCAGAACTTCACCTACGAACTGTCCAAGACCGAAGACGCCCGGGAGGCGCGGGCCGCCCAGCTCGAAAAGCGGACCCCCAATTTCAAGGGGCGCTGAGCGATGGATGCCGCCATGATCGACTACGAGGCCTTCCGCGCGGAGGTGAGCGAGTTTGCGCTCACCCGCTGTCCACCCGAGATTCGTGCGGTGGTGGCGACCTATCGCAAGCTGTCGCGCAAGGTGTGGTATCCCTGGCAGCGCATTCTCTTTGAGCATGGCTGGGGCGCACCCTCCTGGCCGCGAGAATTCGGCGGCACCGGCTGGGATCAGCGCCAGCGCGTTATCTTCGATGAGGTGATGGCCGAATGCGACTGCCCGCCGCAATACCATCACGGGTTGCGGCATCTGGGGCCTGTCATCATCGAATTCGGCACCCCCGAGCAGCAGGCCCGCTTCCTGCCGGGCATTCTCAATGGTGAGGATTGGTGGTGCCAGGGCTATTCTGAACCCGGTGCCGGCTCGGACCTGGCATCGCTGCGCACCACCGCGCGGCTGGAGGGTGATGAATATGTGGTGGAGGGCCAGAAGACCTGGACCTCGCACGCGCATGAATCCGACTGGATGTACACGCTGGTGCGCACCTCCAAGGAGGCGAAGAAGCAGCAGGGCATCAGCCTGCTGCTCATCCCGCTCAATTCGCCCGGCATCACCATCCGGCCCATCCGCACCATCGATGGCTGGCACCATGTGAATGAGGTGTTCCTCGACCAGGTGCGCGTGCCGGTGGCCAACCGCATCGGCGCGGAGGGGCAGGGCTGGACCTACGGAAAATTCCTGCTCGAGCGCGAGCGCCTGGGCGGGGCCAATATCGCGCCGCATCACAAGGCGCTGGAGCGCGTGCGCGCCCTGGTGGCGCAGGAACTCCAGGGCGAGGGCCGGCGCGCCGAGCGCGAATTGCTGCAGCACCGCCTGCTGCGGGCCGAGGCGGAATTGCTCGGCGCCTCGGAACTCGGCCGGGAATCGGTGGAGGCGGTGATCGAGGGGCGCTCGCTCGGCATGCTGCCCGCCGTCATCAAGCTCAGCACCAGCGTCACCATGCAGACCATCAGCCAGGTGGCGTTGGATGCTGTCGGAGAGCGCCTGGCACCGCGCTTCCGGCGCATTGAGGGCGAGGGGCCGAATGCCGAGGCGCCGGGCATCGAATGGGTGCAGAACTACATGTATGCCCGCGTCCGCACGATTTATGGCGGCAGCAGCGAGGTGCAGAAAAACGTCATCGCCAAGCAGTTGTTTGGGATGTGACGGGCATGAGTTTTCAGACCACGCCGATTGTCACCGGCGATACCTATGAGATGGCGCATCGCTTCGCCCGCGAAGTGGAGCAGGAATTGGCGGGCATTGCCGATCCCGCGGCGCAGGCGGCGATCCTGGAGCAGCGCTGGGCGCAGCTCACGGCGCTGGGCTGGACCGCGACGGCAATACCGGAGGAGGCCGGCGGTGCGGGTGGCGATCTTGCGGAGCTGGCGGCACTCGCCGGCGGTGCAGGACGGGCTGGGCTTGCCTTGCCGATAGCCTCGGCCTGTGGCGTCGTGCCCGCGCTGCTGGCGGGCCAGGCGGCCCTGGCCGATCTGGCGTGTGGGGCCATGCGGGTGGCCGTCATCCTGACCGGCGCCGCGCAGGATGACGCGGCCGATGCGCTGCGCGGCGGCGCTGCGCTGGAGGGCGCCGTGGTCGGCATCGAAACGCCGCCCTCACCCACGCATCTGCTGATCGTGCTGCAAGCGCCCGAGCCGCTGCTGCTTCTGGTGCCGGTGAGCACGCCTGGCATTGAGAGTGCCAGCTATCTGCGCATTGATGGTCGCATCGCCGCCGATTTCCGCTTTGCCGCCTTGCCCATTGACCCCGCCTGGATTGTCGCGCGCGGGCCGGCGGTGCTGCAGCGTGCGGCGGCCGCGCGGGACCTGGGCGCGCTGCTCACCTGCATCGAATGCGTCTCTGCCATGGGCGCGCTGCTGGAACAGACCATTCAGTATCTGCTGAACCGCGTGCAGTTCGGCGCGCCGCTCGCCAGCTATCAGGCGCTGCGTCACCGCGTGGCGGATATCTATGTCGAGTATGAGAGCCTGCGCGGCATCACCGCACGGGCGCTGCGGGCCGCAGCGCGAGGGGAGGGCGAGCCCTGGCAGGCCATCGCCTTTGCCAAGCTGCGCCTGGGTGAGGCGGGGCGCGCCGTGGCCGAATCCGCCATCCAGGCCCATGGCGGAATGGGCATGACTGAGGAGCTTCCGGCCATTCGCCTCTGCAAGCGGCTGATGATGGCTGATTTCGAATATGGCAACCGCGTCTTCCAGGCGGCGCGTCTGCTGGCCGATGCGGCCTGAGGAGAGCGTGATGCACCCGTTGGAGAAAATGTTCCGCCCCGCCTCGATTGCGGTGATCGGCGCTTCGGCCGATGCCGAAAAACTGGGCGGAAGGACGCTCTGGCACATCAAGGAATTGGGCTTTCAGGGCCGCATCTACCCGATCAACGTCACAGCGCGCGAAGTGCAGGGGCTGCCGGCCTGGCCAAGTGTGCTGGACCTGCCGGAGGTGCCGGATAGCGCGCTGGTGGTGTTGCCCGCGCCCCTGGTGGCGAAGGCCCTGGAGGAATGCGCCGCCAAGGGCATCCTGTACGTGCAGGTGCTCTCCTCCGGCTTTGCCGAGGAAGGCGGCGAGGGTGTGGCAATGCAGGCGCGGCTGATGGAGATCGTGCGCGCCACAGGCATGCGAATCACCGGCCCCAATGCGCTGGGCAGCATCAGCCCGCCGGATGGGTTTTTCGGCACCTTCTCCAGCCTGCTTGCCACCGCGCGGCCGGGGCCGGGCCATGTCGGCGTGGCCACCCAGAGCGGCGCTTATGGCTCGCATATCTACGCCGTGGCGGGGTTCCGCGGCATTGGCATCAGCCGCGCCATCGCCACCGGCAATGAGGCGGACCTCGATGTGGCGGCCTGCATCGATTACCTGGCGGATGACCCCGGCACGCGCGTCATCTGCGCCTCGCTGGAGGGCTGCAAGGATGGCGCGGGGCTGCGCCGCGCCCTGCTGAAGGCGGCGGCCGCGCGCAAGTCCGTCATCATCATGAAGGTGGGCAGCACGGAGGAGGGGGCGGCGGCAGCGGCAACCCATACCGGCTCGCTTGCCGGTGAGGACCGCATCATCGATGCCGTGTTTCGCGAATGCGGCGCCTGGCGCGCCTCCTCCATCGAGGAGATGCTGGATATCGCCTATATCTGCTCCATTGCGCCCCTGCCGCCCGCAGATGGGGTTGGCATCCTCAGCGTCTCCGGCGGGCTTGGCGTGCTGATGGCCGATGCGGCGATCCATGCGGGGCTGAAAGTGCCGCCCATGTCGGCCGAGGTGATGGCGCGCATCCTGGAGATCCAGCCCGTTGCGGGTGGCCGCAACCCGATCGACACAACGGCCCAGCTCAATGGCCGCATGCATATTTTCGAGAGCATCAGCCAGGCGATGATGCAGGGTGCCGAACTGGGTTCGGTGATGTTCTACCTCGCGCATCTGGGCCGCAACGTGGCTCGCTTCCCGCCGCTGGAGCAGGCGCTGACGGCGCTGCGCCAGGGCTTTCCGGATCGCCTTGTTGTCGCGGTGATGACGCATGTGGATGAAATTCGCCTGAAGCTCGAAGCGGTTGGCATCCCGGTCTTTGAGGATCCGACGCGGGCCGTGCGTGCGGTGGCGGGGGCCGCGCATTTGCGGCGTTTGCAGGCGGCGGCCATAGCCGCGCCGGAACTGCCCCGCGCGGTGACGCGTCTGGTCGGGCCTATCCATGAGGCGGCAGCCAAGGCCCTGCTGGCAGAGGCGGGCGTGCCGGTCCTGCCCGAACGGGTCTGCACCACGTCCGAGGAGGCGGTGCAGGCGGCCAGCACGCTGGGTTATCCGCTGGTGATGAAAATCCTCTCAAAGGATATCCCGCACAAGACCGAGGTTGGCGGGGTGCTGCTCAACCTCGGCACGGCGCAGGCGGTGGCAGAGGGCTTCGCCGAACTCATGCGCCGCGCCCGCTTCCACAAGCCAGAGGCCCGGCTGGAGGGCGTGCTGCTCACCCCCATGGTCTCGGGCGGGGTGGAGACCATCATCGGCGTACAACGTGATCCGGTGTTCGGCCCGATGGTCATGTTTGGCCTGGGCGGTACCGCGGTGGAACTGTTCAATGATGTGGCCTTCGCCACCGCGCCGCTGACCCCCGAACGGGCCGAGGCGCTGATAGGCAGCGTGCGCGGCGCACGCCTGCTGGAAGGCTGGCGCGGGGCGGCTGCCCTGGATCGCACCACGCTAGTGGCTGCGCTCTGCGCGATTAGCCGCTTCGCGGTCGCATATCGGGAGGAGGTTACCGGGGTCGAGGTGAACCCGTTCCTGGTGCAGGTGAAGGGCGGCCAGGCGCTGGATGCGCTGATCGCCCTGGAGGGCGATCAGCCGCCGCATTGAGGGCCGAGATGTGCCATAGGATTGCTGATGGGGCATATTTGCGTTTATGCGCCAGCTTGGGTCCTCGTGTTGCGAGCGACCCGGTGGCCGAGCAGTGACGTTTCTTCTACTCCACGTCCAAGGACTGCCGCGCCCGCGCCAGCAGCCACCCCACCAACGCGACTTGTGCCAAGCTGAACGCGATACCCGCCCACCAGGCAGCGGCGTAGAATCCCACGCCGTCATAGATCGCGCCGGCCAGCCACGCGCCGAATGCCATGCCCGCCAGACTGCACAAAAGCAGCGCCGGCACACGCCAGGTGACCTCTACCACCGGGAACAATTCGCGCAGGGTCAGCACATAGGCAGGCACGATCCCTGCGAAACCCAGCCCATAGGCTGCCGCGGCAAAGAAAAGACCCGCCTCATCCTGGGTTGCGAGAAAGCCCATCATGCCCAGCGTCTGGGCTAGGCCGCCCAACAAGACGGTCCATAGCCCACCGAGCCTGTCCGACAGCCAGCCCCAGAACTGGCGCGACAGAAATGCCGCAAGCAGCAGCACTGACAGCATCACGGCCCCTCGCGATGTCGCTATGCCGAGATCCCCACAGAACGCGACCAGATGCGCAGCCGGCATTGCCATCGGCACGCAGCACAGGAAGCTCGCAGCGGAGAGCAACGCCAGCGCCTTGTTGGGCGACATCCCCAGAACCTGCGCGCCAGGCATCAAGCGGATGCCGCCCATCCCTGCCGATACCACTGGCGGTCGCCGAAGCACCAATACGGCAAGGGCCACGACAATGGCTGACGCCACCACGCCATAGGCCAACATGGTCATCTGCCAGCCAAAGGCGGTGATCGCCCGCTCAAACAAGGACGGCCAGATGAAGCCGGCGACATACTGACCGGACGAGACCAAGGCCAGCGCCGAACCGCGGCGCCGGTCGAACCAGAGCGAGACATAGGCGAGCATGGGCGGGAAAAGCGCACCATTGCCGAACAGTCCCACCCCCAGGCCGAAACCTACCAGCAGCGACCACGGCTCGGCCAGCGACGCAATCGCCAGCCCCGTGAAGATCGCGGCGCCGCCGAGGATGGCGACTGCGCGCTGCCCGAACCGGCCGGCGAGCAGGCCGCACAGAACCCCACCCACCCCGGTTCCCAGATAGGCGAGTGCGGTGGCCAGCGAGGGCAGGGAACGGCCAGAGCCCAGCGTGTCTGCGATGGGAATGAGGCCGATCACGACCGTCATCGATGCGCCCGAGGCCAGGCAGAGCATGACGAGCGTGGCGCAGGCAATGTACCAGGACTGGTGGGTTTCGATGCTTTGTATCGCAGCCGCGTCTGTCGCTCCGGTTGTCATTGGCGTTTGTCTCCCGGGCCAACTTCCGCTTTGCGCGCAGCGGAGGCAACCCCGCTCGGGAAAGCCGTGCCGCCGGCGGGAGGGGATAGCCGCGGCGCGCGGCAAAACCCATGATGGTTCCAGCAGCAAGGCAGACGTTGATGACGACATGCAGCCATGGGTGCGACCCGATCACCCGGGCCAGCATCCAGCCGATCTAAGACCGATATCCCCTTCGAGACCAAGGAGTGACAGCATGGCCCATCCGAAGTTCAGAGCCCATCGCCCCCTCATCATGGGCCGGCGCGGCGCGGTGGCGAGCAACCATCCTGTCGCGACGGCCGCGGGCATGGAGGTCCTGCGCGCGGGCGGCAATGCGGCGGATGCGACGGTGGCCGTTGCACTGACCCTGGGCGTGGTGGAGCCGCATATGTCGGGCCTGGGCGGCGATGGCTTCTACCATTCCTGGCGCGCGGCCAGCGGGGAGGGCAGCACCTATAACGGCACCGCGCCCGCCCCCCGCCTGGCCACGGCGGAGCGCTACAAGGCGGCAGGCGGCATCCCCAATCACGGGGCGCTTTCGGTGCAGACGCCGGGCATGGTGGCGGGGCTGGCCGCGCTGCATGAAGCGCATGGATCGCTGCCATGGGCGCAGCTTTTCGAGCCTGCCATCGAGGCCGCGCAGCACGGTTTCGCCGCCACCCATGCCCTGCGCCATTTCTGCGGGGAAAACCGCCATCGGCTGGAGCCCAACGCGCTGAGCCGCGCGATATTTCTGCCCGATGGCGCCGCCCCGCCGCTGGGCGCCCTGGTGTTGCAGCCAGCCCTGGCCCTGACGCTGCGCCGCCTGGCCGCGGCGGGCGCAGAGGATTTTTATCGGGGCGCCCTGGCGCGCGACTTGAGCGCCGCGATGCAAGCCGCAGGTGCCTTGCCCGATGCGGGCGATATGGCCGCGATGGGCGCGCGCATCGCCCCGCCAATCTCCATTCCCTATCGCGACTCCGAATTGCGGCAGACGCCGCCGAACTCCATGGGCTTCGCCATGCTGCAGATGCTGCGCATCTTCGAGCAGTTCGATCTCGGCGCGATGGAATGGGGCAGCGCCGCGCTGATCCATCTGATGGTGGAGGCCAAGAAGCGGGCCTTTCTGGACCGCGAGGCACATGCCGGCAGCGAGCACCCGCCGCTGGAGATGCTGCTCTCGGCATCACGCGCGGCCGAGCATGCGGCAATGATCGGCCCGCGCGCCGCGCATCTGCCCGTGCAGGGCATGGCCGAGGCCGACACCACCTATTTCTGCGTGGTGGATGAGGCGGGCAATGCCGTCTCCGCCATCCAGTCGATCAACTCCTCCTTCGGTTCGGGCGTGACGGCGGGCGAGACCGGCATCCTGCTCAACAACCGCATGTCCTATTGGCACCTGGAGGAAGGGCACGCGAATACGCTGCGCCCCGGCCGCTGGGTGCGCCACACGATGAACGCGCCCATGCTGATGCGGCATGGCAAGCCATGGCTGGTCTTCGGCACGCCGGGCGCGGATAATCAGGTGCAGGTCAATGTCCAAGTCTTGGTCGCCATGGCGGATTTCGGGATGGACCCGCAACAGGCGCTGGAGGCGCCGCGTTGGAGTTCCTCCCAGCCTGGGCAGGAATCCAACTGGCCGCATGGCGGCGCGGATGTGCTGACGCTGGAGCGCGGCATCGGCGACAGCGTGGCGGCGGAGCTGCGCGCGCTGGGCCATGCCGTGAAGATCGTGGGCGACCTCGAAGGCCCATGCAGCGTCGAGGCCATTCGCATCCTCGACAATGGCATCCGCATGGCCGCCTCCGACCCGCGGCGCGATGGCTGGGCCGGCGCCTGGTAAGCGGCGCATTGTCTGCGCCCGCACCCCATCGGCGGCTCAGGGCCTCGCTGAAAAAAGCAGGCGGTGAGGTTTGCGACGCTCCGTCTGAGGGGATTTTGTCCCGGCGGATAATCGGATGGCTAGCGGCAAGCCGGGCCGCCGTGCATGCTTGCCCCCGCTACCGTGACAGTCGGCAGCGGGGGAGAGATGCAATGGCAGGGGACATCCGATGAGCGAGCTCGAAGCCGACTACGTCATCCTCGGCGGCGGTTCCGCCGGCTGCGTCTTGGCTGCCCGCCTCTCCGAGGACCCGGCGACGCGGGTGACGCTGCTGGAGGCCGGGCCCTGGGACCGCAACCCCTGGATTCACATCCCCATGGGTTTTGCCAAGCTCTACGTGACCAAGAAATTCGATTGGAATTACCAGACCGAGCCGGAGCCGGAGCTCAATGATCGCCAGGTCTATTGGCCGCGCGGGCGGGTCATCGGTGGCTCGGGCAGCGTGAATGGGCTGGTCTTTCTGCGCGGCTCACCGCGCGATTATGACCGCTGGGCGCAATCCGGCGCGCGCGGCTGGTCTTATGATGACTGCCTGCCCGCCTTTCGCAAACTCGAAACTTTCAACGGCCCGGCGAGCCCGCTGCGGGGCCAGGAAGGGCCGATGCAGATCGCCGAGGTGCCAAGCCCCACGCCCGGCTGCCGCGCCTTCATCGAGACCTGCGAGGCTCTGGGCTTCCCCCGCAATGCCGACAATAATGGCGAGTGGTTCGAGGGCGTCGCCCCCAACCAGCTCAACGTCCACAAGGGCAGGCGCTGGAGCCCGGCCGTGGCCTATCTGCGCCCCGCGCTGAAGCGCGCCAATCTGCGCGTGGAGACGGAGCGGCTTGGTTTGCGGCTGGTGTTTGAGGGGCAGCGCTGCGCCGGTGTCGTTGTCCGCCGCGCCGACGGCGTGGAGGAGACCCATCGCGCCCGGCGGGAGGTCATCCTCTCCTCCGGCGCGATCGAGAGCCCCAAGATGCTCATGCTCTCGGGCATCGGCGATGGCGCGGCGCTGCAGGGGCTGGGCATCGACACCCGGCTGCATTCGCCCCAGATCGGCCAGAACCTGCAGGACCATATGCTGGTGCGCTACGCCTATCGCACAAAGCCCGCCGATACGCTGAACGAGACCATGGCCAACCCACTGAAGGTGGCGAAGATGGGCCTTGAATGGGCGCTGGGCCGGCGTGGGCACATGACCATTGGCGCCTCGGAAGCGAGCCTGTTTGCCCGCGTGCTGCCTGGCTCGGAGGAGCCGGAGGTGCAGTTCCAATTCGTAAACTACTCGCTCGATGCGCCCAAGGGCGTCTCGGCGGCGGAGTTGCACAAGCAGCCGGGCTTCACCTTCAATTTCTGCCAGTGCCGCCCTGACAGCCGCGGCCAGATCACGCTGCGCAGCGCCCGCGTTGAAGACAAGCCGCGCATACAGGCCAATTACCTGACGCATCCGAATGATGTGCGGGTGATGCTGGAGGCGGCGAAGCTCGCGCGGCGCATCGCCGCCACCGAGCCCTTCGCTGGGCTGATCGAGGAGGAGTTGGCGCCTGGCCGGCACGTGTACGATGACGCCGCCACCCTCGCCTATCTGCGTGAGGCCGGCACCACCGTCTATCACCCCTGCGGCACGGTTCGCATGGGCAGCGATGACCTCGCACCGCTGGACACCCAACTGCGGCTGCGGGGGGTAGAGGGGCTGCGCGTGGTGGATGCCTCGGTGTTTCCGCTCATGCCCTCCTCCAACATCCACCCGGCCGTGCTGATGACCGCCGAGCGGGCGGCGGAGATGATCCGCGCCGGATAGGGCAGGGAGGAATTGCTAATCCGCGGTGATGTTCCCCTCGCGGGTCACCCGCGTCCAGCGCTCGTGCTCAGCCGCAAAGAAGGCGGCGGCCTCGCGCTGACCGCGGAAGCGGTGGCCCACTCCCTGCTGAACCATGGCTTCGATCAGAGCGGGTTCAGCGAGGGCCACGCGCAGCGCCCCTTCCAGCCGGTCCATCACCGCCTGTGGGGTGCCGCGCGGCGCAGTCAGCATGTGCCAGCTTTCGGCCTCAAAGCCGGGCGCGCCTGCCTCGGCGGTGGTCGGGATGTCGGGCAGCAGGACCTGGCGCTGACTTGCAGTCACGGCCAACACGCGTAGGCGGGATGCTTCCACGAGGTCAGTCAGCACGCCGTCCTCGTTAAGCCGGCGTGCGATGGTTGCTTCGTTGTGGCCTTGCTCCACGAAGGCGCGGTAAATATCCTGCACAATGCTGACCTCATCGGCCGGCCCAGGACGCAGGACAACGCGATCAGTCTGCAGGCTTTTTTGTTCGCCGCGGCGCAATTCACCCTTGGCCTCGCCTGACTGGTCGAGCAGCACGCGGCGCAGCCCGAAGCCGGCGGTGCCGCCCTGGCGATAGCCGAGTTCGATCAGCCGACACTGCCCGGCAAAGACCTTTGCGGAGAGCTCCCGGCTATATTCGCCAGCCATGGCGCGCTTGACGCCCTTGACGATGGTGGCGACCGGCGAGCCATCATTGTCGAACTGCTCGGCACAGTAGATGACCTTGAGCCCGGCCTGCTTGCAGAGGAACTCGTAGTAGGCGCTCTCGTCGGCGTCTTGGAAGCGGCCCCAGCGGCTGACGTCGTAAACCAGGATGAACTCGAAATCGACGCGGCGGGTGCGGACGTCCTCGAGCAGCCGTTGCAGTCCCTCGCGTCCACCGATGTTCAGCCCGCTTTTACCCTCATCGGCATAGGTGTGGACGATATCGATCCCATGGCGCTCGGCATACTCTTTGATGCGATCGGCTTGGTTCTCGGTCGAATACTGTTGATGCTCGGTTGACATACGCACGTATTGGGCTGCGCGGCGCGGTGGGGCAGCAGGGGGTATGGTGGCATGCATGCGGATATGTGCACCGTCTCGAGCTATCAATTGTCTGGTTCGAGTAAACGTTGTCATAGAATATAGCAAGTTCTTATCTTGGCGATTGCCAATAATATCTGTCAAAAATGAAGTTTATTATCTAAATCGCATTATTGTAATCGGCTTGGTAGGCCGCTCTTGATTGCGTTTGCGTCTTCCTGACCGAGTTCGCTTTTGATCAAGGACAGCATGCCGTCAATCTCTTGTATGTAGAGCAAGCGGATCGCGTCCCAACCCACATAGTTGGGCGGGCTGTAGGTCACCCACCCCTCGCCGGCATCCGCGCAAGCCTCGGGACCGCCCCTCACCGAAATCCAGAGCAGGATGAGCCCCAAAGGCTCAGCACCTTCAGCCTCGCAAGTGCGGCAAATCGACGCCTTGAGCCAGGGGAAATGCCCGGCGTAGCGCCGTAGATTGCCGCGGGAAAAGCAAACGACGCACTTTTTGGGCATTATTCGGTTTGAAATACTCAATGGCGCCCCTCCAATTTCGACACTGAGGCACCTTGCAAATACTTGGATATTATTCAAGTGAGAAGTGCGGTCCGCATGCTGGTCGGCGATTTTATCTTGCCAGTCATCACGAGCTCCTCCCCCTGGGTGGTCGACGGGCTGGGCGCCGCAGCGATCGCCACCGCCATTGCCGGCGGCGACCGGGAGGCCATGCTGAACGCGGTTGGAGGCAGCGTTACCCGATCCAGCCGCTGCGCCACTGCGTGTGGCGCTTGTTTGCCCGGCGTGTTCCCCGATAGGCGACCACGTTGCCGATGTCAGGCAGGAAAGCCAGTTATCGATCTGTCCGAATTTCCCGAGCCAGCTCTCACGCTTCACCGCTGCACGGTGTTGCTCTTGGCACCCTCCTGCAGTCTCAACCGCGAGCGGCGCGACAGCATGTTGAGACCTTCAACCACGGCCGAGAAAGCCATCGCCGCATAAATATAGCCTTTTGGCACTTTCACACCAAAGCCTTCGGCGATCAGCGTCATTCCAATCATGAACAGGAATGACAATGCGAGGATAACGACAGTCGGGTTCGCGCTGATGAATTGCGCCAGCGGAGTTGCAGCAACAAGCATCACGATTACCGTGAAGACCACCGCAATAACCATTATCTCGACGTGTTGAGTCATACCCACGGCGGTAATTATGCTGTCCAACGAAAAAACCAGATCCAATAACAGGATTTGCGCGACCGCCGCAGCGAAATTCATCGCCACCGTCCCACCGCCAAACATGTCCGGTCCGGGGTCAGGATCAACGGTGTGGTGGATTTCCTTGGTTGCCTTCCAGACCAAAAACAGCCCGCCACCTATGAGTATCATGCCACGCCATGAAAAACTCTGGCCGAATAGCGTCAACACGGGTTCAGTCAACTGTACGATGACAAAAACAAGGCTCAGCAGCACAAGTCGCAGTATCAGCGCAGCGCCGATACCAATTATTCGGGCACGTTCACGCTGATGTTCAGGCAATTTATTGGTCAGGATCGAGATGAACAGCAGGTTGTCAATGCCGAGCACCACCTCCATCGCAATGAGGGTGGTGAGTGCAACCCAGGCGGCTGGATCAGCAGCCAAGATGAGGAGATTTTCCATCGATTAGCCTCTACCCCTGTCTGGAAGAACTCATTTCTGTGCCTGTTGCACCACCACGCGCGGTGCCACCCCAATTCTTACATTTTAGTAATTTATCGCGACGGATGTCAACGGCCCTACCCATTCAGGCCAGTGTGACGGTGCAAAAGCAGGGCACGCCCTATTGGTCTCATGCCTCGCAGTCAAAACCGTCTCTCGGCTAGAGCCTGTTCCGTTCGCCTCGGCTTACTGCACAGGCTCTAAGCTTCTATTTATAGAGCATCTTTATCCGCTCAAACGATTCCGTTTGAACGGATGATGCTCCAGGCGCAAAGAGCCCCGGCCACCCCCAAAGCGGACAACCCATCAGGGGACAGGTTATATTCCGCCCTGCTCAGCACATCGCCAAGGATCCTGTGGCCCGCTTTGATACCGCCATGCTGCGCGCTTCCTCAGCGCTTCAGCGCCGCCACCTCCGCCCGCAGCGCCCTGACCTCGGCCAGCACTGCCGCGATGTCTGGCTTCTCAGCCCCTGGCTTTTCGTCACGCAGCGACTGGATACTCTCCACGATCACGCCAATGAACAGGTTCAGCACCACGAAGGTCGAGATGATGATGAAGGGCATGAAGAAGAGCAGCGCCAAGGGTTGCGCCTCCGTTGCCGGCTTCACGATATTGGCCCAGTCATCGAGCGTCATAAGCTGGAACAGGGTAAACAGGCTGGCGCCGAGCGTACCGAATTGTTCTTCCATCTCGGCGCCGAAAAGTTTGGTGGCCATGACGGCGCTGACATAGAAGACGAGGCCCATCAGAAGCATGATGCTTCCCATGCCTGGCAGCGCAGCCAGCATCGCCTCCACCACATTGCGCAGCGAGGGAACTATTGAGATCAGCCTGAGGACCCGCAATACCCGCAGCGCCCGCAGCACCGAAAGCGCCCCCGAGGCCGGCATCCAGGCGATAACAATGACTGCGAAATCGAAGATGCTCCACGGGTCACGGAAGAATCCGCCACGGAAGGCGAAGATCCGCAAGGCCAGTTCGGCAGTAAACACCAATAACAAGACCATGTCCAAGACATGCAAAAATCCGCCAATAGCGCCCATGACGCGGTCGGACGTCTCCAGGCCCAGCGTGACGGCATTGATCAGGATGAGGCCGATGACCAGCCGCTGAAACGGGCTGGACTGAGCCAGGCGGGAGGAACGGGCGCGCAGCCCGGTCCCCTTGATGATCTGGGCTTCTGACATGTCAGTATCCTGGGCGATTGGTTACGGTCGCGCCATGCATGGGGCGCCGGGCAGGGTCAAGCCCCGCCCGCATGTGATCATTAGCGTATCATCCGCTCAGATGGGTTCGTTTGAGCGGATAAAGATGGCGGAAAAACAGAGGCTAAAACCGTTTCACCGTCTTCGCTCGCGCTGAAACGCCTCTAGACCGCCGCCGGCAGGTTCCCAGTCCGGATCAGAAAAGCCGCCCGCGCCGCCGCCGCACGCCAATCCGCCCCGCCATCGGGGCAGCGCACCAGCCGCACCGAAGGGTACCAGATGGTATCCTCCCGCCCCTGCTGCCAGCGCCAATCGCTCTCGCGCCCATGCGCCAGCAGCAGCGCCGGCCGCCCCAGCGCGCCGGCCACATGCAAGGCCGCCGTATCCACTGACACCACAAGATCAAGTGCCACCATCGCTGCCGCGGTATCCAGGAACCAATCCGGCCCCTGATCCATCTCCGGCCCCAGCCGTTCAAGCGCGAAAGGTGCGGGAGCATCCTCGCCCGGGCCCTTTTGCAGCGCGAAAAGCCGCACCCCCGGCAGAGCCGCAATCGGGGCGAAAGCCGCCAGCGGCGCTGAGCGATGCCGATCCACCGGCGCTGCCGGGTTGCCCTGCCAGACAATGCCAATCCGCAAGCCCTCACCGCCGATTCGCGCCCGCCAGCGCGCAACGCGCCCGCCATCCGCTGTCAGATAGGGGATTTGTCCGCGGTATTCCTGCGGCCGCAGCCCCAGCGCCTGTGACAGATTGAGCAGCGGCAGCCAGGATTTCACCCCCTGTACCCGCCCCGCCATGCCGCTCGCGCGCAGGTCAATCCCCGCCAGCAGCGGCGCCAGCAGGCGGGTGAGAATGTCGATATTGCCGCCCGGCGGAAAGGGGATGATCAGGCGCACCGGGCGCTCAGGCCAAGTCTGCGCCTGCGCGCGGCCTGCCTGTATGGCGCCGAGTGAGGCGATGACGCCCCTGCGGCTCCAGCCTGTCATTGGTCGATCATCAGCATTGAAACGCTACTCCCCTCCTCTGGGCCTTCACAAAAGCCTGCTCAGTTCTTGAAGACCCAAGTCACCCGATGGCCGCCCATGGACAACACCCGATGCTTCATGAAACCCCAAACGCGCGCCGGGCTCCAGGGCGCCTGGATATATTCGGCTGAAAACGGGCCGCCAACATTCAGCCTGAGATCACAAAATCCAAGAAAAATTAGGATCAGCGCCAGGAAGACACTTGACTACGCCACGCCGAACGAGGCCTTCAATAGCCTACTTGCAACATTGGCCGGCGGGAGCGAGACACAGAACGGCGGTGGTGTTCGCTACGAATGTTGAATCCGCA
>Ga0214921_10006304_pt1 | contig 16325 bp, 28 predicted proteins | sample LL1505_MetaG_FD_177992 | JGI IMG/M metagenome (GOLD analysis project Ga0214921, IMG submission 177992) | Freshwater microbial communities from Lake Lanier, Atlanta, Georgia, United States - LL-1505 | ecosystem: Environmental > Aquatic > Freshwater > Lake | place: USA: Georgia | collected...
ATTATAAACAATACCCCCTTGGTAATTCTTGGGGGTATTTTTATTTATAAGACTAAAACGTCTGCTTCTTCAGCAGTTAAAGGTTGACCAGCAATAAGTTTTGCTTTTGCTGATGCTTTAAAAACTGCTTTGGCTTCTGCCGCTGCATCTTCTTCTGCCTTGCGAGTTGCATATGCTTCTGCATCTGCCTCACGTTGAGTAATCTCTTCCGCAGTTAGAGGTCGGATTACTTCTTTTTCATGACCCTCAGCAGCACAGTTGCCACAGCAACATACTTCAAGGGCGGTTAGGTTTTCTGTCATTTTATTTCTCCTTAGTTGTTATGAGTTTTTGATTCCGTATAGGTAAAAAGTACTTCCAACCGCATAGGTTGAAAATTGAAGTCTAAAGGTAATACTTGTTACTGCTGCCGTATATTCCCAAACTCTAGCCGCTAAAACCGCTCTAGCATTAGTAGCATTATTTTCAGTTACGCTATCTTGAGAAGAAGTTTTATAATTTGAACTTAAATAATTTGGTATGTACAAACTATAACTAGTAAAAGTATTGCTAGTGCTAGTTGCCGCATTTATTGGCCCAATATAAGATTCATTGTAATTTATATTGATATTTCCAAAAGAACTGCCATCTCCATAAACAAAGATTGCTCTACCGTTATCATTAGCATTAAAGTAAGCGTAAGCGTTATTAACAGCGGCGGAATAATCAGATCTTAAAGAGCAAACTAAATGCAAATCAGTATATGTACTAGGAATTGATCCAATGGTTACAGTTGATGCAGAACTTGCAAGAGTTGTAGCACTTATTAAAGTATATGTATTTGCCATTATGCCGCCAATATTCCGTATAGGGTGAAGGTTGAACCTGCAACAATTTGAGCCGATGCTTCCATTTTTAAGTCAATTGAGGTAATTGCGTTTGTATTTCTCCAAGTGCTAACTATTGCCATCACTATTTGACTTGCATTATTTGAACGACTTAAACAAGTTTTATATGTAGTTGAATTAGAATAGTTTTGAATTTGAAAAATTCCTAATGTAAAATCAGTTGTATAGGTATAACCAATTTTTGCTTCAGTTGCATTTGTATATCTTGTTGATGCAGCAGCACTTCCATCTCCTTGAAAGCGAGTGCTTGAATAATTTGAACCAGTATCAGAATTAAACTGAGCAGTTAAATAATAATTTGAACCAGTATTATTTTTAGAATTGCTAACAATAATCAAATCGGTGTAACCGCTTAATGAATTAAAAGTAACGCTTGATTGATTACTACTCAGAGTTGTAGTTGCTATCGGTGTATATGTTGAACCTGCGGCCATTGTCTATGCTCCCTTGATTCCGTATAAGGCAAATGAACTGTATTCTGCGTAGTTATTACTTTGTACAAGTAAATCAATTTGTGTAACTGCTACTGGACTTGCAAGCCATAGACCACTTGTCAAATCTATTTGACCCATACCATTACCATCAACACCAGTTAAGGTACGAACAGTTTTATTTTTTGTAGTGCTTGTATAATCTAAAATATCAATAATACCTGCTGAGAAAACATTACTATTCATACTTGAACCACTACCCCAAGTTACTATTGAAAACATATCAGTAACGCTAGGACCATTAAAACCTGATGCGGTTGCTGACCCTGTACCAATAAGGTAATGGGTTGCATAAGCACTTGCTGATGAACCATTAAATCTTAATAAACTAAAAACATCGTTACCTGTACTTGTGTTTCTTGCAAATGCCCTAATTTGTAAATGTTTATAGGTTTGAGGTATAGAGGTAAATGAAACTGTTGAACTACCACCTGACCCTACTGTTACTGTTGCAATAGATTCGTATGAAGTAGGTAAATCACTAGTAGTAATAGAATTACTGGCTGATGAGGCTGCTGAGGTTCCATTTGCATTACCCGCCGTTACTGAAAATGTGTATGATGTACTAGCAGTTAACCCTGTTACCGTGATTGGGGATGATCCAGTACCCGTAATTGAACTAGGACTTGATGTTGCTGTAAAGGTAACACCATTGGCACCTAAAACTGCAGCGGTATAAGCAACAGTTGCAGCCACGTCTGATATAGCGGTTGCTGAACCAATAGTAGGGGAATTTGGAATAGCGGCAGATGAAAAACCAGTACTCATTTTTGTAGCATTGACAAGGCTATTACTTGACGTTCTTTTAATTGCCAATTTTATTGCCTTTCAATAGGTATATTATGAATTATACCATTTTTTTAATGCAAAACCTTACTCTACTGGTATCTCAAACCAACTTAAATCATCCTCTGACCAAGTATAGAATTTACCTTCTACTACAGGCATTGGAGTTGGTGCTTGCCAATCAAAGTTAGCATCTAATGTCCAAGATGCAAAAGGTTGCGGAGAGACAAAAACATCTGCCTCTGCATTATAAGAATAACCAATTCCAGCATATTGTTTCCTGACGTTATTATTATAACTGGTGCGTTTGCAGGTTTGGTTTCTGAAGTTACCGTACCATGTTTCAGGATCTAGTCCTTCTATTAATTCTGTTTCATCGATACCCGTGATAACTTCGGTAACAATGTTGTTGTCATCTAAAAATGCATAATGTGCCATTTTGTACTTCCTTTCGCTATAGTATATTCTACCATTATTTGTTTAATGGTTTATTACCAATTCACATTTCCAGTACCTGCTGTAATTGTGGTTACTTTAAATCCACCTGAAGGTCCAGCAGTTGAACCTGTTAAACCTGCACCAATTGTAATTGTTTTAGAGTCTGGGTATTTAAGAATAACAATTCCTGAGCCGCCGTTACCTCCTGCAAGATTAACTACACCAGACTGATAATTACCAGAACCACCTCCACCACCAGTATTTGCTGTTCCAGAAAAACCAGCACCGTTATTGTTTCCAGCAGCAGCACCACCACCTGAACCAGCAGTTCCATTTGAACCAACCAATGTTGATCCAGCACCGCCACCTGCATAAGTAACAGATGAGCCAGTAATAGATACTGCTACACCATTGCCACCATTTTTGCCTGAGCCAGCGGCTCCTGCTCCACCACCACCGCCACCTGATCTAGTTCCTTGCCCACCTGGTTGGTTATTTCCACCTGCAAAACCTTGATTTGCTGTTCCAGAACCACCAGTTCTATTTGCAACACTGGTTCCACCACCACCACCACCTGATCCACCAGATATTCCGTTAGCGTTGTTGTAAGCCCCAAGTCCACCACCTACTGATGTAATATTATAAAATATAGAATCTGCGCCATTAGCCCCACCAACATCTTCTGGTGGAATGCCTGCTCCGCCTGCGCCAATAGTTACTGTATAACTAGTTCCTGCTGATAATGTTAAAGCAGACTCTAAAGTTCCTCCACCACCAGTTGCAGTAACTGTGGAACGAAGTCCTCCTGCTCCGCCACCTGCAAATCCATTTGTAGTACTTCCACCTCCACCGCCTGCAACAACAAGGTAGTTAACTGTAAATGCATCTGCATCAGTAGTAATCTGATTACTTGCAGAACTTGCTGCTGATGTTCCATTAGAGTTTGCTGCTGTTACTGTAAAAGTATAATTTGTTGAACCAGATAATCCTGAAACTGTAATAGGGGAAGAGCCAGTTCCTGTAATAGAACTTGGACTTGATGTAGCAGTAAATGTAGAACCAAGAGCACCTAAACTTGCGGCGGTATAAGTAACAGTAGCGGTAGTTGCTCCAGTTTTAGTAGCAGTGCCAATTGTCGGTTCATTTGGAATAGCAGCACTAGTTGCACCTCTACCTAATTTATAAGTATTTTTTATACTTGAGTCGTCTGAGAATCTTTTAACTGACATTATGCAAAACTTACGTTTCCAGTACCCGCAGTAATTTTTGTATATTTATATCCACCACTTGTATAACTTGTTCCAGTTAATCCTGCGCCTATTGTGATTGTTCTTGAGGTTGGGTATTTAATAATTACAATACCAGAACCACCACCACCACCTAAAGTCCAATATTGACCATTTCCTCCACCGCTACCTGTATTAATAACTCCTGGACCACCATTATTTATTCCAGCAGCATTTGCGTGGCTAGCAACAGTACCACCTTGATCAACACCTCCACCTCCTGCACCTCCACTAGTACTTTGTGTACCACTTTGTGCACGACCAGTTCCACCACCTGCATAATAACCACTTACTCCAGAACTTGTAGCAGACGCCCAAGTTGACCAAGTATTTAAACCAGTACCGCCAGGTCCAGAGGCACCTCCGTTGTTAGCACTAGGGCTTTGAGTAGCATCACTATATGTAGTACCAACACCAGCACCTCCGCCGCCGCCATCTTGGTAATAATATTTTCCTGTTCCACCAGTAGTTCCATATCCAGTTGCTCCGCCATTACTTGTTTGAGTTGAACTACCGCCAGCAGCACTTCCGCCTGAACCACCACCACCTCCACCTGATCCACCTGAACCACCCCCTTGACCAGAATTTCCTCCACGACCACCACCAAAAGATGTAGTTGTATCAAAAACACTATCTGCACCATTTGTAGATGAGTCACCTAATGCGCCTGCTCCGCCAGGAGAACCTCCTGCACCAACTGTAACTGTATAGGTAGTTGATGGTGTAAGTGATTTATTAGAATTGTATGAAATTCCGCCTGCTCCTCCTCCGCCACGAGAACCTCCGCCGCCACCTGCAATTACAAGATATTCAACTGTAATTGTTTCTTGATCTGTTGTAATTTGATTACTTGCTGCTGAGTTGGAAGAATCACCATTAGCATTACTTGCTTTTACTGTAAAAGTATAATTTGTTGAACCAGATAATCCTGAAACTGTAATAGGGGAAGAACCAGTTCCTGTTAAAGATCCTGGACTAGAAGTTGCTGTAAAAGAAGAAGCATTTGCTCCTAAAGTTGCAGCAGTGTAGGTAACAGTTGCTGTTGTAGCACCAGTTGTAGTAGCAGTGCCAATTGTCGGGGTATTAGGTATGGCAGCACTAGACGCCCCCATACCCATTCTAAAACTATTAACTAGACTAGTTTTATCCGATAGTCTTTTAGTTGACACTTCGACTACCCTCCTAAAACTAGGCTATTTCGCTGCCGTATACGTTAAATGCTAGTGTTGCAGTTGAAGCGTAAACGGTAACAACATCTGTTGTTGCTAATGTTAAACCGAGTGTTAAAGTAGTTGTATCGTTTGCGCCTACAGTTACATCGTATGCAATGTAGTGCTTGTTAGCCTGTGCCTCTGCAGCAGGGCGAACAGAAATTCGATAAGTTGCAGCAGATCCAGCAAGGTTTGCTACAGTGATTGTCGATACTACCGTTGAGGTAGAGGACGGTACTGTATAAAGCGTAGTTGCTGTAGTTGCTGAGGGATTGACTTGTGCCAAAACCTTGTAAGTAGTAGCCATGGTATTGCCTCCTATAAATAGACTTAGACCTATTATAGCATTATTTTATTTAATATACCCGCTTAATCAATTTAGTACTCTTTTTTATTCCAAAGGTTATCTCTGTAATATCCAGATTTTATTTCTGAGTATCTTTGATTGTTTACTTTATCCCGTTCGATTTTGTGTTCAAGGTTTGGGCTATCTAATACCTCATGACCCCACTCATTTCTATAGAATGGAATGATTTGAACATAGGGAGTTCCTTTTGGAATGGTGCCTTCAAACCCTTCCTTAAGTGCAAAATTTAAAACATCTGACCCATGCCAGTTATCCGTATCCGTAATTCCAGAAAGGGTAAAGAATGGAAGATCTGTCCTATTTAAAGGATGGGTAAATAAACAACTAACACCTTCTGGTGTTTTAATTCTCCAATAGGTTGACCAAGCATATGAGAATGGATCAAACCCAGGCATTGTTGCAATGTGTGATTGAAAATACTTTTGGTATTGTACTTGTCCATATCCAAACTCAACAATTTTTTCATTATCTCCATAAGAGATTATAGGATTACCGTCTTTTCTAAATATATGAACATCTGTCCAGGTAGTTAAAAAATATCCACTAGTCATAGCATCTAAAAATGGCATGCAGTGTCTTACCGTTAAGTTATGATAGCCAGTGCCTTTATCAGCAAACATTTTTTTATCATTGTCTTGAAACCTTGGTGTTTTTTTAAACCAGTCTGGTACAGCAGACGAAGACTTTGTTGGTTTATTAATATATTTTGTAACTAACTCTGAGTTATTTTCTATTGGTGTAAAAATTATCTTATTCATATAAAGCCTTTAGTGATCTAAGATCTTTTTCATTTATCAATAACTCTTTTAATGAGTCATAGTAGTCTTTAAAGTTTGAACCAACTGCGGCTTCGTATTCATCTAATAACTCCTTGTTTGGTGCACCCCAATAACCAAAATAATCCCCTAAAAATATATCTTTTATTCTTCTATAAGATGGCAAGACGCTTTTTAAATATGCAGAGTATAGTTTTTTATCATAAATAGCATAGTTGTGTCTCCAGTCATCTTTATCTAAAAATTTTCCACATTTATTTTTGTGCCAAACAATTGGTTTTTTTATTGTAAATATTCTATAGCCTCTTGTAAAAGATCTTAATGCCATAACTGATTGATCTCCCCCCCAAGAGATTAATGGATCATGCATAACCTCTTTAACAAAAAAAGAATCTGAAAAAAGAAAATTACCAGATAGACAAAAATGTTCTTCATATATTTTTTGATCATTCCACTCAACAGATTTTGATGTAATATCTATATATCTTCTAACTAATCCCTCTTCTTTACTTTCTATTTTTAAAGCATGACTAAAAAATAAATTATTTGTAGAAAAATTTTTTATATCTTCTATTACTTGATTATTTGTTGACAAAACTATTTCATTTTTTTCATTGTGATACCACCATGGTGTGTAGGTAGATATAATAACTTTTTTATGATTTTTTGAAATTAAATTATAAGAATCTATTAAATCTATATCCCAATTATTTTCAAATAACATATGTGCATCTACCTGTAAATAAAAATCATACTCTCTATCATTTAACATAGAACTGTTTAATCTTGGAAGTCCTACTCCAAATGGTGCATTATACGTTGCCTTTAAATGATAAATGTTTTTATCATTATTTTCAAAGTTTGTAAATTTGCTATGTGAAGAACACTCAAAAATTCCAAAAAAGATTCTATTGGGGTTGGCTGCATTATTTATTGCTGATAAAACTGTTTGCCCTAAATCTTTTTCATTAAAAGCACAAATACTTATAAAAATTTTTTTATTCATGCTTAATGTCTCCTGGATTTGGTTTAAATGGTTTATCTAAAAATTGATTTGCTTGGTTGGTTAAACCATCAACACCTTTTCTATACATATTTGCAAACTTTCCTAGATTTTCACTATAATATTTATTTCTTTCTTGATGATACTCATTTATTTTATTGTTTTCTTTTTGTGACATTTTTTTAACTGTAAAGTCTGTATTTTCTAAAAGATTTTTTGGATAATTCATAATAAATAAAAATGGATCTCCTGCTTTAAATAAAACTGGCTTGTTGGGAGTTGTAATTTGCCAACAATACTGCAACGTGCTTGTCTTATACCAATCACTTCTTATTAAGGCTGTCATTGGTTTTGCACCTTGAACAAAATGGTTTGGCGGACCCATTAATATTAAGTAGTGGTCTAGGTCTGTCTCTATAAATAAAGAAAGATTAAATGCAATTGTTGCATTTGCTGTTGCTGTATCTACAATTTTATTTCTATTATCAGAATATTCTCCTTTTAAAATTTTTACATGGTCAGGTTCTGTATTAGAGATACCATCCCAAATTACTTCAACATCATTTTTTAAAATAAATTCCCAACCGTGTAAATTGGCGGTAGTTAATGGCTGACAATGATACCCATGTGCGTTATGGGTATTATCTAAAAAATCTTTTTTAAGATTTCCTTTTTTAATATCAAACGTTGTATTTTTTTCTAATGTCTTCAGAGTGATATACGGGCGAGTCGGCTCTATGTGCAAATTCATTCCTATCTGCCATTACAACAAAAGAATATTTAATGCCATCATCGGTAACTGGCTCTGATGAATGAGCATAGACGTATGCTGATGGAGAAATTACAAAATCTCCAGCCATTGGCTTATGCTTAACATTAAATAATGGAAAACATAACTCTCCTCCAGCATAGTTATCATTTGGATATCCTACTGAAGAAACTGTACACCTATATGGATCTCCATCATCAGTGTGAACTTTAAAATATTCTCCTTGTCCATAACGAACAATATTTATACATTCATAGTAATCAATTTTGCTTAAATAGTTTTTACCTGTATAGTGAGACATACGCAATTTTAAAGAATCCATAACTTGTTTATGCATGTCTAACATATCTGAAGAATATTCATCTCTTGGTTCAAGAATATCTTCTTTTATTTTAAAATCTTTACATCTACGATGATCTAGGTTGGTATCTCCATAACCAAGACCTGCCTGTTTCCATTTAAATCTTGTATTGGAAATAGATAGTGCATTTTCAATTCTTTCAATACAGTTCCATTCTTTTGGAATTGCATCTCTATAAACATATATTCCTGGTGCAAGAATATCGTATTCTATTTCAATCTCTTGACCATTATTTAAAATTATTTCTTTCATTTTACCCCATCCTTTATTTTAGTATATCATAAATAAAAATATTACTACCATTTTCCTATTGGGCATCTGGATGCTTCAATTTTTGTTTTTGCTGTCATAAAACATCTACATTTTTTACATTGTTTTGTAATTTGTATTAATTCTGGGCAAGATATGCATATATCAAGTCTTGATTTTGCAACTTCATCACTAACACGGTTAGTTCTTGGATTTAAAAAATCCAGTGGAGTTGATCCATTTTTTTCTTTATACTCTGACCACTTACTCATATTATTCCCCTGTTTTAATAATAAATTTTACACCGTCAAAACTAGCCTTTAAGTCTTCGACGTGACCTCCATTTTCATATTTTGATAAATCTAAAATTAATGCATTTGAAAGAATTATTGAACCTACATACTCTGTAGTTTGCCATGTTTCTATAATTTCTTCATTGGATAATATTTCTAAAGTAATACCCGCATGTTCAGGGTAAGTAGATGAAACATCTCTAAATTCTGTAGCATCTAATAAAATTTGTCCAAATGTAGACCAAACTGGAGCGGTATACAAAACCTCTCCATCAATAACAAGAGCAATTGCCATGCCTGGAATTTCTGGGCTATAAATATAATCAATTGAAGCATCTGTTACCATAAATTTTCTCCTTTATATAAAGTATACATTATCTTATGAATAATTACAAGTTGTAGTAAATCCACAGTTTGCTCCACGAGCACCTCCACAGCAGCCGCTTGGGTAGCATATACCATTAACAACATCTTGTGATGTACAAGTTTTGTTTTGAATTGCGGAAAAATTAGGTGCTACGAAGTTAGGGAAATTAGGTGCTACGAAGTTAGGAAAGTTAGGTGCTACGAAGTTAGGGAAGTTAGGTGCTACGAAGTTAGGGAAGTTAGGGAAATTAGGGAAGTTAGGTGCTGCAAAGTTAGGACCTGCGGCTGCTGGAGAAACGCTGTTGCTTGATGATGAAAAATCAGAATCTAAAACAGTATTACTTAACTTTACTGTAAAACTATAGGATGTTCCATTTGACAATCCAGTAACTGTAATTGGTGATCCAGATCCAGTATTAGAAATTGAACTAGGAGATGAAACTACTGTATAAGTTAAAGAAGAATTTGGTTTACCTAAATATGCTGGTGCTGTAAATGTTACAGTTGCTTGACCATCGCCAGCAGATGCGGAGCCAATTGTTGGTGTTCCTGGTTTACGACCAGCAGAAGATGATACGGGTCCTAGTCTTGACATTATGCAACTAAGTCTCCAAGAACAACCCAAGAGTCGGTAGCACGTTTAATACATACGGCAGATGACCATTGTGCTCTTAATTTTAATCCTGGAGTTCCGTTTACAGTTGTAGTTCCTGGAGTAGTTGCTGCAATAGTTACCTGTCCCGTGCTTGTTTGTAAAATTGTAATTTGTGCACCTATTGCAAATGCTTGGTTGGCGTTTGTTGGAATTGACAAGGTAACTGCAGAAGCACTTGACACCTCAACCATTTTTCCATTATCGGCAAGAACAAGTTCATAAGCAACTGTTTGTGGGTTAATTGAAAGATTTATAACTGGAGCAGTTAAAGTTTTATTAGTTAGTGTTGCAGTATTAGTTAGTGTAACATCTGGTGTTGTCCAGGCCAAACCTGATGCTGTTGCTGAGTTGGCTGTTAAAACTGTTCCATTGCTTCCAACAGATAAAATAGATAATGTATCATTTGCTGAAGCAGAAAGTAGGTCACCTTTAGCAGCAAAGTCTGTTTTTAGTATTGCAGTTGAAAGATCAATAGCACTTATCTGAGTTTGTAAACTATTAATTGTATAAGCAATAGATGGATTTACTAAAGATCCAGCGGATGCATTTGCGCTGTTATATGCGTAGTCTCCATAGTGATATAAACGCAGTGCTGCTTGTATGTCGGCAGGATCTGATAATCCTGGAATTTTAGTTGGTACTAACGTACCTATTGATTCTGCTGCCATATATCACCTCATTAGAATTATATCATAAAGATATAGACTAAGACTCCTCATCTAAAATTGTTATAAATAAATGTGTTGTTACTTGCCCCTCTAAAACCGCCCAGTCTCCATATGGGCCAGAATCTACATCTGTTCTATGCTCAACTGCTTTAAAGTTTATAACTAAATTTTGATTGTTTCCAACAAGAGCGGGTATGCTCATAGAGGCTGCAATTGGATTATCATTTACAATACTAAATTGAACACTAAAGTTGCTAGCAGTTAGTGATGTTAAAGATGTAATATTTGAAATAGGAATCACAATTTGTGCAACTCCATTGACATAAGTTGTTGTGTGATTAACTGAATAGATTGTTGGATTTAATTCTAAAACTTCAATCCAGGTATTTCCTCCAGGTTGAGATACGTATTGATATAGATATCCATAATCTGTACCTGGAGAGGTATTAATATATAAATCATTTAGTAGTGGGGTTTGACCAACTCCTTCTATATTTGGATTTCCTACGCCAACAAAAACTTGACTTCCACGGGTTCCCGTTGGTCCAATATCTACTAAAAGTTCTACAACTTCTGGTGGTCCTAAGACCGTTATGTCATCATTGTTTAATAAAACATTAGGCATTATACTGCACCAGTAATATCATTAGTTACTGTAATTGATCCAGCAAGTAGTGTATAAATTTGTGTTCCGTTTGTAATTTGAACGTCATAGACATAAGTTCCTGCTGAAAGTGTTCTTCCAATTGCTGGAGTAATTGTGCATGTTACAATGTCTGTTGTTGTATTAACAACTGTAACAGCAGCAGTTTGAGTACCGCTTGGTCCTGATTGATTTGCAATTGTAAAAGCGGCAGTATAACCTGTTAAATCAAAGGATGAACCATCCGTTGTTTTAGGTCGAACCACAAATTGAGATGTGTCGCCACGGTAATAACTAAAACTATAACTGCCTGGAAATGCCATTAGTCCTCCTGATCCATTATACCATTAACAAACAGCAATATAGATACCATTTAAAACTATATTACTTTCATTATCTGCCCTGAATTGAATTGCCCCACCTAGTGTTTTAATTCTTTGAGCATCTATATATATGGTTTGATTATAGGACATATCGTATGAGTATTGATATTTTAAAGTTGAAACGTATCCTATTGGAGAGTTGCTATAATCTGGAACAAATAGCCTAGCCCAAACCTCTGTATTGTTCATATAAGTAGTTATAGTAAAGTCATACCTTACATCTACCTTTGCTCCAATTTTTAAGGCTTTAAAGTTAAAGTTTTTTGATTCATTATTCCATAAAGTATTTGCACCGATTGGCATATAGATTTCATTAGATTTTTCTTCGTCCTTTATAAAATTTATAGATACCCATCCATCATCGCCTCTTTCTGGACCAAGCCTAACTTCACTTAAATTTTTATTACTATAATATGCCCATCCTGGATATTGACCAGATACGCTGTCATAGCCTTCTCCGCCCTTACCTGGCTCTCCTCGCTGTCCTTGTGGACCTTCGTGACCTCTATCCCCTTTATCTCCTTTTGGACCCTGTATGCCTTGATCACCTTTTTCACCCTTTGGTCCAGTTTCACCTTTTTCACCTTGGATTCCAGGAACAGCAATATACTGTGTATTTAATTCTTGGGTGCCTTGTACTGCCTCAGAGTATTTTTTCTTTTTTGAAACGTCTGGAAAGTCCATGCTTTTAGCCATGGCAGAATTATTTCTTTACTTTAAATACTTTTTTACCAATTTTAACAATTGGTGGAAGGTTATCTTTTTTCGCTGATATTTTTACTATTGGCATTATAGACCTGGAGTTATATCACCTAGTACACATATGGTTCCAATTACTGGAGTCCATACTGTGTCTGCATTTTGACCGCTACCGCCTTCAATTACTATCTGTAAATCAAACTGTAGTTCGGCAACAATTGAGCGGTATTTAGTACCACCCCAATTTTCAGTAATACTTGCTGGAGCAAAAATTTCAACATACCCATCTTCGGGGGTAGTAATAAGTTCATCTAAAACATCTCCATTGGAATCATAGGATGTAGCGCTATATGTCCAGTCTGAGGTGTCGTATGGTGTGGTTTCGTCATCTTCAAAAAACTCTACCTTTAGGGTTGCACTATCTCCACGGACTACTGTCCACTGTATGTTGGCTGGTGTTGCACCATATTTTTCAATTGTAGATACGCACATAATATTTGATTATACCATAAAATATGCTAACCCCTAGGCGCAGTGGGGGGTGGGGGCAACCTAGGGGCAGCACTCAAATTATAACATTATATATTAACACACATTATATTTATAACAAATCGTTATAATCCAGATATATAAAAATTGTTATTGAATTGTTACAAAGGTTTGGCATAAAGTTCGAAAAATCCAGAAGTTATGGTGTATACTTAAAATATATAAAGAAAAGAATATACTGTAAATAAGTTTTTAAGATATCTTTATATATAGTTACTTAGAATGATTTTTTAAATGTTCGATCATTAAGTCAAAAATTTTTTCAGTCTTCTCTTCTAATCTTGTAATTTGGTCCTTCATCGAGGACCCATTATTGGGCTTCATTTCGTAAACAATATCTTCTACGTGTTTTTTAACAATCCATCTTACGCCCACTCCAACAATCGCAAGTATGGACAATACAGTTAAAATTAATCCTGCCCAGTCTTGAGTTGTCATGAATCCAATTATAACATTATTTATTTTAAATTTCGGCGGGAATTAACGAAGCCGAAAAATAGAGATAACAAACCTTTTCCCACCTCATATGACTAATACATAGTCACTATGGTGTAGTAACTGTCAAACCTTCTATGCGGCTATATGCTCTATATGAGGTTTGTTATTTTAAATGTTTATTGACCAGAGAAAAAATAATTGCTATACCTGCCAAAATTGCAACAATTAACAAACCTCTATTTGAATGATCATAATCTCCATAGTGGATTAGAGTATTCATTATTCCTCAAATGAGGTTTGGGATTCGATCATTTCATTAGTTACCGTGGTTTTACAAGAACATGAATCACAGCAAGGTTCTTTAATTATTTCCAAACCTTTATTTATAACTTTTTCGTTATAGGGCATACCGTCATCATCGGCTATGGAGGTTTCGAGGTTTTCTAAGATAGCCATTACTTACAACTACCGCAATAATTATATACTCTGATGTTTGCTTTGGCTACCCAGAGTATTTTGTTACAGCCATAACAGGTCTTCATAGAGTATTGTTTTTCTCTACGATCCCGTCGAATTTCTAATCCTAGTAAATGCATCTATATATTCTATCATATAGACCACCAGGTTGTCGAATTGTAGAAATGCCCGACTTTTTCCTTATACTCTGCGTATAGTTTATTTATCTTGACCCAATCAATATCATGAGTTTCCAAACCACAATATCCACATAGTCCAGGACCTACGTACCTATAAACATGTTGACACATAATATCATTATATACTATGAAGATGCCCTCTAGTAAATATATCTTTAGATTTTTTATAACAGTGATGGTTTTAGCATACATAAGCAAATGGGCAATTCAGGAAATACAGGTAGATTTTTTTACTACTTATCCAGAACTTAATCCAGCAAATATATTCCTACCCGCCTAAATCTGAAAAATTTCATTTTTACAAAATCTGAATATTTTGTTCAGATGTACGATACATGTTTAAAAAAATAAAATATAAAAATAATAGTGAGCACACTACTCTGGGTAGTGCGCCCTATCATAGTCTGCAAGGCTGCCACCATTGTCTAGGTGCGCCTTGCGTCTTAGTTGTTCAGCAGAATACTCAGCCAATTATTTTTTCCATTGTTTTACTGACCAAATAAAAGCAATAGTACCAAACAATAACCATGTTGGTATTTCTAATGTTAGACCGATACTGTTAACATATAAACTAAAGTAGTCTAGGTCTGCGTAGAATTCCACTATGCTACCTCTACCTTCATAACATTGTAGGAAAAATCTTTTCCTAATTTGTTTAGGTCGTTCATGACCTCTAGTAGTTCATCAGCGTTCTTTGCTGTATTGTTAATGCTTAGTAGGCTGTAGCCTTGCCATAATGAGTAAGTGATAGTCATTAGTCGTTCTCCTTCATGTTGTATTGAGCAGAGAGATAAGCATTAGCCTGACTTAGTGCGTCAAGCAAGGACTTATCCTCTCTATCGTATTGCTCCTGTTGAGCCTTGCGAACATCATTGATAATTGTACTAGCCATAATCAGTTTCTCCTTTCGTGAGAACTTTCTTGTTATACCCACAATTCTAGCAGTGGGCACTGACATTTTGGGGACTTTCCTCTAGTGTCGTGGTGTGATATATCTCACTTATTTGCTACGCTCACCCTCTTGTTGAGGTTTATTTGGTAGGCTCACTGAGACTATCTTTCTTTATTTATTTATAAGAGAATTTTATCAGATAAAACCTCAAAAGTCAAGACGACACGCCGTTAATAACACGCATGTAATTAGTGATATACACCACACGACATATCGGACATATCGGACATTGGCTCGGGCAACGACACTCCCGACCTCGTTGTTAAGTATCCACAGGGGTTATCCACAGACACGCACATACTGGCGGGTATACCAGTGAGTATCCACATGATATAGATCACATACCTATTTCACGCTTAAGTTATCCACATGACCTACATCACAAGACACAATGTCCGAATTGTCCTACTTACTGGTGAGTAAATGTCAGACCCCTCTGTTATACTTCTAGTATAAAGATTGAACAATAAGTAAATCTCTTAAAGAAAGGAATTCAAAATGAATTCACTACTAAACAAAGTGTGTAAGCACACCGCTAATCTATTAGCGACATCTATCGTAAATGATATGAAATATAGTTTCTGCGAAAATTGTGAGCAGAATATTTATTCTCACTATATTGAGGACAATGACTTAATGTCTTATTGGTCTTCATGGAAGGTAGGTAAGTAAATGATAAAAAAACTTTGTGAGTTTTGTTATACAAATACCGCTTACATTTCTAAGCGTGGTATTCCTGCTATGTGCGATAATTGTATCGCTAAGAATTGGAGTAAATAAATGATAACTCTTAACTGTCGCTTATGCGATGAAAAAGTTTCTAGCAATTTATTTGATGAGCAAGATATAATTACTTGCTCAAATTGTTGGGAATAAAAAATGATTAACGAAATAAAAAATAAAATAATTCGTATTCAAGAATTGCGCCGCAGTAATGCGGCGACACCAATTTCAAATAAAAAAAAATATTCAAGAAAGGTAAAACATAAAAATGGAAAACAATAAAGATGTTTTTGGATTTGAAAAAGCAATTCAATTAGATCATTTAACAAATGATCAAATTAATTTATTAGAAAATATTTTAAAAGATTTTAAATAAATAAATTGCAATAAAAAACCCGAGTGACTCGGCGCAGGTGGCGTGTCGTCCACAGCCTGTGGATAACTTACGTAGTGTGGTTAAGATCACACAAAAATCTGTCCATATTCTGAGATTTACGGCGTGGCGATTTGCTTTTGCCTGCTAAAACTGATAAACTTACGGAGTAAGAAAATAACGAAAGGAAGTGGCTAACAATGGCTAACTTATACACAATAGAAAACCTTTTACAAGGTAAAGAATATCGCTCTAATTCTCTTAATGGAGAAATTATTAACGGCGAAAAAACCGACCATTGGT
>Ga0214921_10006305_pt1 | contig 16320 bp, 18 predicted proteins | sample LL1505_MetaG_FD_177992 | JGI IMG/M metagenome (GOLD analysis project Ga0214921, IMG submission 177992) | Freshwater microbial communities from Lake Lanier, Atlanta, Georgia, United States - LL-1505 | ecosystem: Environmental > Aquatic > Freshwater > Lake | place: USA: Georgia | collected...
AGCATAAAGCTTCGCAAAACCTGCAGCTGCTTCAGCACATCCTTCAATTAATCCCAATGCAAGTGGAGCTGCACCGATAACCCCAGTGAGCAAAATTGGAAGTAGTGGGTATAACAAATCACTTGCGGCATCTTGAGTGAGTGAGACAAGTGTAAGAAGCACTAAGTTACGAGAAAGCCAAATTCTTTTCATCTCGGTAGGTGTTGTAAGGCCCAGTGATACATCGCGATTGCACCTGCTGCTGATGCATTCATGGAACGTGTCGAACCATATTGATTTATTTCATACAAAACTTCGCAAGCAGCGATTCCCTCATCAGACATACCTGCACCCTCTTGACCAAATAAAAGGACACAACTCTCAGGCAAGGTTGCTGATTCCAATTTCTTTGAACCTGGCACATTGTCTATGCCAATAATTGGAAGGTTATTTTCTTGGCAGTATTTTACAAAATCTTTAATTGTTGGATGGTGAATAACAGTTAGATATCTATCAGTCACCATTGCACCACGCTTATTCCAATCGCGTTTGCCAACAATATGCACTCCAGAAACATTGAAAGCATTTGCAGTTCTGACAATTGATCCAATATTGAGGTCATGTTGCCAATTTTCAATTGCAATCTGTAATTTATGCCGCTTGGTATTCAAATCTGCGACGATCGCTTCCACGCTCCAATAGCGATAGCGATCTAGGACATTTCTGCGATCACCATTCAGTAATAATTCAGGATCGTATTGATCACCTTCTGGCCAAGGCTTGCTATGAGGTCCAACACCAACAACAGGGAAAAATTCACCTGGGCCGATACTGGCTGGGGTTGTTGGAGAAGACATGTATGCACTCTAAACTGAATGCATGTCAGCTATCAACACGGTCGCGTATGTAATTCATCTTCTCTCTGTTCTCGGCATTTTAGTTCTACTTTTATTGCAGTCTAATAAGTCCCCCCGTACCTTAAATCCTGGGGTACTTCATGCCGGATTGACCGCACTTGTTGCTGGTTTAATCTTGGTCGGACTACATGAAACAGTTAAACCTGATGAGATCTTAAACAATACAAAGGTTGGCATTAAGTTTGTGATCCTTGTTGTTATCTTGTCACTGGGTTATAAAAATGTTAAAAAGCCAGAGCTTTCAAAGAATGTTTGGTTGATGATGATTGGCCTTACAATTACAAACATCGTTATAGCATCCTGGCGCTAGAAAGAAATAATGCCTTTTCTTTACCGATTAATCGCGATCATTCTTGCCACGGTTTTTTCAGTGTTGCCTGCGCAGGCAGTGTTAGGTCCAGAATCAATTCCTGCCGCATTTGATGAATTGCTACAGAGCCAAACCCTTTCAAACCCAGCGATGATTGTTATCGATGGCAGTACAGGTGCGGTCATCTATGAAAAGAATGCATATTCACAACGTAAACCCGCATCGGTAATGAAAATGCTGACAGGTGCTGTGACCGTTGAGTACCTAGATGCAACATCAGTTTTCAATACAACCGTAAGTATAAATCCAGAAATCAAAACGGTTATAGTTAGAGGCTCATATGATCCTTGGATTAGTTTGGATCACAAGATTGCTCGCAAAATGAATCGAGCCTCTTTGCCCTACATGGGTTTTCGAACTCTAACTTACGTCAAAGAGTTCAACAAAGGATCACTGAAGAATTACAAAGTTATCTATAGTGGACTTTATTCTCAAGATGTAGCTAATTTAAAATCCTTTTGGGCAAAGAGAAATTTCAAGCCTGCCATGAAGTCAGTAACAGATGATGAAGCATTCATTTCAATGGGTGAGCAGATTGTGTCTGAAAACTCTCCAACGGTCGCAGCCCTTTTGGATTGGACACTTCTGTGGAGCGATAACTTAATTGCCGAACGTTTAGCTCGGTTGTCAGCTAAAGCTGCTGGATTCAGTATGGATGAAAAGGGTGTCGATAAAGTTTTTAGAGAGATTCTGGCCAAGTTTGAAATTGATGATTCAAAGTTAGTTGTTGCAGATGCCAGTGGCCTATCGAGGAAAAACAAGATCACAGCTCATTTGATGGGTGAACTTTTGTACAAGCTACGCAAAGATGAAAAGTTTGCATTAATTTACTTGGGTCTACCAGTTGGTGGAGTTTCTGGAACTTTAAGAACTCGCTTTTTAACAACAGCTCCGTCAGCGGTAGGTTTAGTGAGAGCTAAAACAGGAACTCTGAATGGAACAGCAACCCTTGCAGGTTATGTTCAATCAACGGATCGTGAATATATCTTTGTAACTTTGGCCGATGAGATAGCAAAAGGTAATTCTGCGCTCAACAAAGCCCGTGCAGCAATTGATCGAGTCTTAGGAAGAATCGCCGCCCCAAACATCCCGGCAGAGATTTCTCCAGCACCTTAATTGTTTGAAAAGATCTTGATTTGTCCTTTGTAACAGGCTACCCAGGTGTTACCGGTAGGAACATCGTAAGAGATACCAATTGGTTCATTACAGACCTTGATATTTTGGGTAACTTTCATGTCACTAGTCCTAACACGTGACATCGTGTCACTCTTGAAGTTAACAACATAGAGAGCTGAACCATCAGCTGAGATAGCTAGACTTCGTGCAGCTTCACCCGTTCTAACAGACTTACCAGCTTTATTTGCTACGAGATCCCACGAAGCAACTCGACCTGAAAGATTCATCGTGACATACATCGTTGAGTTATCAGGAGATAAAACTATTGCTCGAGGGTTACTTCCAATCGGAATGTATGAGGTTGAAAAATCTTGCAGATTAATCACATGGATACGATTACCACCCATTTCGGCAACATAGGCCTTCGTAGAGTCATTGCTTATAGCTATCCCGCGCGGGTAGCGCCCAATCTTGACCGTCTTGACAACTTTGTTCTGCTCAACTGAAATCACTGAAACGGTATAGGAACACCAATTAGCTGCCAAAACATATTTGTTATCCGGAGTAATTTCGACAACTTTAGGCACTGATCCAACGGGATAGACCGAATCTATTTGGTAGTTAATGCGATTAATCCGATACACAAAACTCTTGTCATAGCCAGATGAAGGTGAGCAAGTGTCATGTCCTTCTTTGTTATAACCTTTACCATACATCGAGTAGTTACTTACATATAGATACTTACCATCGGGAGAAAAAGTTCCCTCAACAGGTGCACCCTTATAGCTTCCGTCGATTTTTGAATGACCAAAATCTTTTAATGAAACAGAGTCGGAGACGGTGTGCAAGAGCTCGAAAGTTTTTGCGTCATATATCGTTACCGAATGCCGATACATCATGTTGTGTGCACTAACGACACCATCACCTGATGAGCGAACAGATTTTGGCGATATTGATCCATTAATCGTGTAGATCAACTTCATAGTTGGGGAAGTATCTTCGCCTTGTGCAGGAGTTGCAGGAGCACAGAACGAAATTAGTAAAAGCGAAAGTAAAAATTTGAAGCGCATTTACTAACTGTACTAGTTAGTCGTCATCCCCTTCATCATCATGATCGTCAACTCCGCCACTAGTAGGTAAGTTCGCTATTGATGGATTGGCTACATTATTGGCTGCTGTAACCTCATTAACTGAATCATCTGCGGTTGTTGGATTTGCGTGTGCTGATTGGACTTGTCTGACACCGGCAGATGTTGCAGATGCAGGTGTTTGATCCTGAGATTGGACGATAACAAAACCAATTCCCAGCATGAGACCAGTAACAAGAATCGCGCTTATGGGACGGGTTTTTGATACCTTGCGTGGAGCTGGCTTCTCATCTGCATCAATAATCTCAAACCATTCAGGCTTCTTGTTCTCAGTCACCGTAAATCCCTTCGTTGAGAGCAAGGTAACTATTGTCTCTGTGAGAGGTCTGGGAGGCACACTCCGAAAGGCTGAGTAATCTTGGCGGGTGAGCAGCGCGATGCGGGGATACCTCGATCTAATGAAGTTACGAGTGGTTGAACTCCTTCTCGTTTCAACATTACCGGCGATGGTTTTAGCTGCTGAAGGGTTGCCAGATTTTGGATTAGCGATCGCAACTATTTTTGCTGGGACTTTAGCTGCCGGAAGTGCAAACGCATTTAACATGGTGATCGAAAGTGATTTAGATAAGTTGATGTCGCGTACAGCAAAGCGTCCGATTGTTACTGGTCAAATCTCTAAGACACATGCAACAATTTTTGCATCGTTAATTGGATCACTTTCATTGCTTTTGTTTTGGAACTTTACAACACCATTGGCAACGCTATTAGCGTTGATCGCAATTGTTTTCTATGTTGTTGTCTATACAATGACTTTAAAGCAGCGCACTGCTCAAAACATTGTGTGGGGTGGTGCAGCAGGTTGTATGCCGGTTTTAATCGGATGGTCAGCGGTAACTAACTCATTGTCGCCAATTGCTTGGGCATTTTTCTTTGTGATTTTCTTTTGGACGCCTCCACATTTCTGGGCGTTAGCGATTAAGTACAAGGATGATTACGCTGCTGCGGGAACTCCAATGCTTCCTGTCGTTGCAACTAAGGCTCGAGTTCTTAAGCAGATGTGGTTCCACACAATCATGATGATCACCTCATCGATTTGGTTAAATCTTGTAGCGGATTTACCAACGTGGTCACTTGTGGTCACGGTAATGCTTGGAGTTGTATTTGCTCGTCAACTCTTCGCACTTAAAGAAGGATCTCCAGAGTATGCAAACGTTGCTGGAAAGATTTTTCAGTGGTCAATTACCTACTTAAGCTTGCTATCAGTTTTGTTGGTAGTTGCAGAACTACTTCGCTAAAGCTTGCTGTAAATCCTTAATCAAGTCGCTTGAGTGCTCTAAGCCGACTGATAGACGAAGAACTGATGGGGTAATTCCCATGTCCGCCTGAACCTCTGGCGCTAAGCGACGATGAGTAGTTGATGATGGATGGGTTATCAATGACTTGCTATCGCCCAAGTTATTTGAAATATCGATAACCCGAAGCTTGTTCATAAAGGCAAACACCTCTTCTTGTGGGCCTTTGAACTCAATTCCAATAGTTGATCCACCACCATTGTTCATTTGCTTCATCGCTAACTCATGAGCTGGATGAGATTTTAATCCTGGGTAGCGTACCGATTTGATCGCAGGTTGCTTTTCAAGGAATTCTGCAACAGCTTGGGCATTTGAAACCATACTCTCGACCCGCATGTGCATAGTTTCTAATGACTTAACTAGTACCCAAGCATTAAATGCACTGAGTGCTGGTCCTGTGTGACGTACAAAAGGCAAAAGTTTTTCCTGAATGTATGGAGCAGAGCCCAGCAATGCACCGGCAAGAACTCGACCTTGTCCATCAATGTGCTTAGTTGCTGAGTACATAACAACATCTGCTCCAAGTGTTAGTGGCTTCTGCAAAACAGGGGATGCCATCACATTGTCAACAATTACCGTTGCTCCAACTTTGTGAGCAAGTTTGCTCACCATTGCTATATCAACGATTTCAAGTAATGGATTACTTGGTGTTTCAATAAATACAGCCTTAGTTGGCTTATTAAGTGCTTTTGCCCAATCGTCTGGATCATTTCCTTTTACAAGTTCAAAGGTAACACCCCATTTTGGTAAGAACTCAGTTATGACAACATGACAAGAAGAGAACATCGCGGCAGATGCAACGACGTGATCACCTTGTTCAACAAGGCAGGCAAGAGAGGCAAACATGGCAGACATTCCAGAACCTGTTGCAACGCACATTTCAGCGCCTTCGATTGCAGCTAAACGCTTTTCAAACATTGCAATTGTTGGATTATGGAAACGGCTATAAAGGTAGTGATCAGTTTCTTCTGCAAATGAATCAAATGCTTCTTCAGCTGAGGAGTATGTAAAACCGCTGTTTAGAAAAAGCGCTTCAGATGTTTCTCCAAAACCGGTGCGAGCAAGACCAGCACGTACTGAATGTGTTTGTGGATGTAATTCCCAGTCAGGTCCCAGTGTTTCCTGACGGGGCTGATACCCCCAAGGTCGATTGCTCATAGGCCAATTGTGGCAGAGTAAGGGGCATGCCAAATACTGCAATATCAGTCTCAGATCTATCTAAAAAGTATGACGATCGCCTAGCGGTCTCACACATCAACTTTGAAGTTCCACTCGGAACGGTGTGTGGCTTTGTTGGCCCAAATGGCTCGGGCAAGACAACAACTATGCGAATGCTTTTGGGTCTAATTACCCCAACCACTGGACAAGGCCACATTCTTGGTGAGCCCATTGAATATCCAGACAAGTACTTAAGCAGAGTCGGTGCCATGATTGAAGGGCCAGCTTTTTATCCAGCGTTATCAGGACAAGAAAATTTGATGGTGCTTGCACGCCTTGGCGGATTTCCAGTTGAACGTGTACAGACTTTGTTAGAAAAAGTTGGTTTAGGTGAGCGCGGAAAATCAAAGTACAAGACTTATTCCTTAGGAATGAAGCAGCGCTTAGGTATTGCTGCAGCGTTATTGCCAGATCCTAAGTTACTTATGTTAGATGAACCAACAAATGGACTAGATCCAGAAGGCATTCAAGAGGTTCGTGCATTGCTCCGTGATTTAGCAAATGATGGAATAACCGTCTTTGTCTCTTCTCACTTACTTTCTGAACTTGAAATCATTAGTGATCACATCGTAATGCTCCGAAAAGGTGAGATCGTTTTCGCTGGACCAATCGGTGAGCTGATGACTAAACAACAGCCAACAATTATTGCGAAATCACTTAATTATTCTGATCTTTCTAGAATTGCGGAGATTGCAGAAAAATCCGGACATCATGCTGTCATTCGAAATGATTCTGTTCACATCTTGGCCCCAATGGATTGGGCACCGATACTCAACAAGGCAGCCTTTGATGCAGGAATTACCCTGGCGCAATTAGCGCCACAGCTACCAAACCTTGAAGAAACATTTTTTGAAATGACAGGTGATAAGTAATGTTTAACGTCATGAGAGCAGAACTTCGTAAGTTACGTCGCCCGACTCTATTTTTAGGAACCATGGGAGCGGTTGTATTTTTTAGTGGACTCTTTTCAGCGTTGCTGTACTTATTAATTGATTCACCCCAAGGAAACGCCGATCGTGGGCGAGTAATTAGCCGCGAGGTATTGGCACTAGCTAGTGGTGGAGTTCAAGGCTTTTCAAGTGTGGGTGGCTTCTTAGGAATCATCGCCTTGTGTGTTTTTGCAGCGCAAACCGCTCAGGAGTACACCTATGGAACCTTGCGCAATCTGTTGATCCGCCAACCAAGCCGAATGAAGATTCTGGCCGGAAAACTAATCTCAATGATAATTTTTGCATTAGCGATGATTGTGTTATCTGCAATTATTAGTATTGCCACATCTGTAATTTTGGCACCTACCGTAGATGTATCTACCGAACTGTGGTTTTCACCTGAAGGAATCGAGTTTTTATACACAACATTTATCAACGTTGTTATCTCAGTCATCGGCTTTGGGATCATAGGAATGGTGCTGGGCTTGCTGTTACGTTCTCCAATCAGCGCAATTTCCTTGGGGGTTCTATGGTTACTAATCGTTGAGAATTTGCTGGTAGCGGTTAAGAACTCAACACAATCATGGCTGCCCGGATCACAGTTATCGATAATTGCAACTGGAGGAAATGCAGATGTGAGCTATTCACACGCGCTTGCTACCGGAGGTGCTTATGTTGCAGTTGGTGCTCTAGTCGCATCGATTCTCTTTGTTCGACGTGATGTAGCTAATTAATGACACTCACACCTAAAACCGTGGTTTTCCAAGGTTAGGCATTTATTCTTTAACCCTTCCCTCCGAAAGGTTAATTGTGAAAAAGTGTTTTAGGGCGATTTCGCTTGCGGTAATTTTAGGGCTGGCGGTTTCGTCGGTACCTGCTTTTGCCGCCCCTAAACCAACCTTGGCTGAAATTGAAGCGGCAAAGAAAATAGAAGCGGCAAAGAAAAAAGCGGCAGAAGCACAAGCAAAGAAGTTAGCAGCTGCAAACCAAAGTTTGAGAGCATTAACAGCAAAAGCTAATGCAGCAACAGCATTGTATAGAAAAGCACAAGCAGAACTTGCGATAGCTACCGCTGCAGCAAATATTGCAGCAAAGCATGCCGCTGAAACAGCAGCAGCTGTGGCTGAGGCACATAAAACAATTGGAAAACTTGCAGCTAATGCTTACATTATGGGTGGAAGCATCACTGACATAGAACCTTTACTAAGTTCAAATGGCCCACAGGATTTGGTTGATCAACTTTCAACCTTGAGCACACTCGGGGCACAGAATTCTGTAGCACTTGCACGGTTTAAAGTAGCCGAAGAAGAAGCGCGTAAAGCAAAGAAGATTGCAGATGAGGCAAAAGCAGTGCAACTGATCGCAACAAATAAAGTAGCAGCTGCTAAAAAAGTTGCAGATGATGCGAAGGCTGAGCAAGCTAAGGAAGTAGCAAAGTTACAAAAGGTTCAAGATGAGTTGATGCGCCAGTTGATGAGTGCGCGAAAGGTTAGAACAACTCTGGAGCAGCAGCGCCAACTTGCATTGCTTGAAGAAAGCCAAGCGGGAACTGCTGCACAAACTGGTGGACAAAAGAGTATCTGGCCAGATCTAGGCTTTAGAGGACGTTCAACCATCAGAACTACTCAAGATCAACGCGATAAGGCTGTTGCATTTGCTAAATCACAGGTGCTTGCACGCAAGCCTTATGTTTGGGGTACTCAAGGTCCGAATACATTTGATTGTTCTGGTTTGGTTTACGCCGCGTATAAGTCAGCGGGATTAGGTTGGCCAAACTGGGATCGCCTTAACTCAGCGCTGTACTCAGGGTACACAAAGCATGTTTCGCTCAAAGAGCTTGTTCCAGGAGATCTCTTGTTCTATTCCTACAAGGGAACAATTTCGACTATTCACCACATCACGATTTATGCCGGAAATGGAATGATGTGGGAGGCGAACTCAAAGGGTAAAGGCTTGCTGTACTCCAACATCTACAGCATCAAGGGTTTGATGCCGTTTGGTGGTCGCGTCTAAGGCAGCAGTACTGTTAAGCCATGACGACAGCGGTCCCAGCGGTAAGAAACGCTGTACGCACCTGGCTTGAAAAGTATGAAGCAGGTGACACAGTTCTTGTTGCTGTATCTGGTGGTGCAGATTCATTAGCTCTTGCACATGCGCTATCAGTTGAATCAAAAAAGTTTGTGATTACTGTTATTGGGGTGACAGTGGATCATCAACTGCAGGAAAATTCTGCGGTGCAAGCTGAAAATGTGAAAGCACAAATGCAATTCATGGATTTAGATTGCATGATTAAAAAAGTTAATGTTGATTTAAAAGAAGGTTTAGAGGCTTCGGCACGTAAAGCTCGCTATCAAGCGCTTCAAGAAGTTGCAAAAGAGAAAAATGCTGTTGCGGTATTTTTAGGACACACTCGCGATGATCAAGCTGAGACAGTTTTACTTGGATTAGCACGAGGATCAGGTACACGTTCACTTTCTGGAATGGCACATCACAACGGACTGTACGTACGACCATTACTTGAAATTACGCGAGAGCAAAATCAACAGTATTGCCAAGAGTTGAAACTTAATTATTGGAACGATCCACACAATGAGAATCCAGAGTTTGCAAGGGTTCGAGTTCGAAATGAAGTTCTGCCAGTTTTGGAAAAAAGTATTGGTCCTGGAATTGCAGAAGCACTTGCACGCAGTTCTCATCAATTACGCGATGATGCCGATGCGTTAGATTATTGGGCTAAACGTGAAGAGTTACATTTAGACCTCTCAGATATGGATTGTGCTCATCTAGAAACTCTCCCGCGAGCCGTTAGAACCCGAGTGATCAGGGCGGCGATCTACGCCGCCGGCGCACCCGCCGGAATGGTCTCGTGGGAGCATGTGAGCGCGGTTGAGGCGCTAATTACCGCTTGGAGTGGCCAAGGTGCGCTCAATTTGCCGGGCGGTGTGAAGGTTGAGCGGATTTCGGGCAGACTTTCGCTCTCACAGCACCGACCATAGGGAGAACCGTGGACTTAGAGGCAGTCAAGGGCGACATCGAACGCGTAATCGTGACCGAGGAACAGTTGCAAGCACGTATCAAAGAGCTTGCCGCACAGATTGATAAAGATTACGAGGGTAAAGATCTGCTACTTGTTGGAGTTCTTAAAGGTGCGGTCATGGCGGTGGCAGATATTTCACGTGCATTACAACGCCACATCGATATGGATTGGATGGCGGTTTCTTCTTACGGTTCAGGAACAAAGTCCAGCGGTGTAGTTCGAATTCTGAAGGATTTAGATCGTGACATCACCGGCAGAAATGTTTTGATTATTGAAGACATCGTTGACTCTGGTTTAACTCTTTCCTGGCTTAAGGCAAACCTTGAATCTCGTGGCGTAGGTTCAGTTGAGATTCTTTCAATTCTGCGTAAACCAGAAGCTGCAAAGGTTGAAGTAGATGTTAAGTACGTCGGCTTTGATATTCCAAAGGATTTCGTAATTGGTTACGGACTCGACTTTGATGAGAAGTATCGCAACCTTCCATTTATTGGTGTGCTTGCTAAGCACATGTACGAATAACCACTGGAGTCTCCATAGATGTCACAAGTACAAAAGCCCAAGAAGCCAGTAAAGAAGAGTTTTTCGAGTAAGCAAAGTTCGAAGAAATCTCCAACTAAGAGTCAAAGACTATTTCGGGGACCACTTTTCTGGATCATTGCTGCAATTTTTGCAGTTACGGTATTTGGACAAATCTCATCAGCTGGAAATCGTTACACACAAATTGAAACTTCCCAGGCGTTAGATGCGATTTCAAAGGCCCAAGTTCAATCTGCTGAGTTAGTAGATAAAGATCAGAAGATTCGCTTGATTCTTAACCCTGGCACGCTCATTAAGGGCTCTTCAAAGGTTGAAGCATTTTATGTTGCTCGCCAAGAGCCAACAATTGTTGACGCGCTTACCGGAAATCCTCCATCTAAGGGGTGGAATGTAAAGGTTCCATCCCAGTCAATTCTTGTTTCATTTCTCTTTTCAATAGTTCCTTTCTTACTGATCGGTTTCTTGTTTTTCTGGATGATGAGTCAAGCACAGGGTGGTAATAAGGTTTTCCAATTCGGAAAGTCACGCGCAAAACTTCAGGATAATGATGTTCCAAAGACGACATTTAAGGATGTTGCAGGTGCAGATGAAGCCCTTGCTGAACTTGATGAGATTAAAGATTTCCTTGCTAAGCCAGAAAAGTACGCACCGCTAGGTGCCAAGATTCCTAAAGGTGTTTTGTTATTTGGCCCTCCAGGAACTGGAAAAACTCTTTTAGCGCGCGCCGTAGCTGGAGAAGCAGGAGTTCCTTTTTATTCAATCTCTGGCTCTGACTTTGTTGAAATGTTTGTTGGTGTTGGCGCAGCCCGTGTGCGCGACCTTTTTACACAAGCAAAAGAGAATGCACCAGCGATTGTCTTTATCGATGAAATTGATGCCGTGGGTCGTCAGCGTGGTGCAGGTATGGGAGGCGGTCATGATGAGCGTGAACAAACCCTTAACCAACTTCTTGTTGAGATGGATGGCTTTGAGGAAAACTCAAAGGTTATTTTGATTGCTGCAACTAATCGCCCAGATGTTTTGGATCCGGCTTTGCTTCGTCCAGGACGATTTGATCGCCAGATCGCAGTTGATCGTCCAGATCTCAAAGGGCGTGAAGCAATCTTGCAGGTTCACGCAAAGGGTAAGCCACTCGGTGATGAGGTAAAGCTAGTTGATTACGCTCGTCGCACACCTGGTTTTACAGGTGCTGATCTTGCAAATGTTCTCAATGAAGCAGCTTTGCTTTCTGCACGTGATAACAAGGTGGCGATTGGCAACATCGAACTAGATGAAGCGATTGATCGCGTCATGGCAGGTCCACAACGGAAGTCACGCTTAATGAATGATGATGAGCGTCGCGTCACCGCGTATCACGAAGCAGGTCACGCACTTGTTGCCCATGCGCTTCCACATACAGATCCAGTGCATAAAGTCACGATCATGCCTCGAGGTCGCGCACTGGGATACACAATGGTTCTTCCAGATGAAGATAAGTACTCAACAACACGTAATCAGTTGTTAGATCAATTGGCGTACTCATTGGGTGGACGTGCCGCAGAAGAGTTAATCTTTCACGATCCATCAACAGGTGCCTCAAATGATATTGAAAAGGCAACTGCTCTTGCACGTGCAATGGTTACTCAGTACGGAATGACTGAGGCTGTCGGTGCTATCAAACTAGGTGGTGGTTCATCTGAACCTTTCCTTGGTCGCGATTATGGACATCAACGCGATTACAGCGAAAACATCGCTGCAGTTGTCGATCGTGAGATTCGCACATTAATTGAGAACGCACATCAAGAAGCCTTTGACATCTTGGTTGCTAACCGAAAGATTCTTGATGAAATGGTGATTCAACTTCTTGAAAAGGAAACCCTTAACAAAGAAGAGATCGCAGAAATTTTCAAGAAGGTTAAGTTAGTTACAAAGCGTCCTGCCTGGACAGGCTCTGCAACCCGTATTCCTTCAGAGCAGCCACCAGTTGATGTTCCTGAACGGTTAGTTGTTGAACCAGTTGCTAAAGAGAAAAAACCTGCTCGGCGCAGGAAGGCTGCAAGTGACGGTAAATAAAATCACGATGAGCGATGGTCGCGCTTCTGGTCCATACGACCAGCAACGTGCAGAAAAAGCTGTTCGTGAACTGCTTTTTGCCCTAGGTGAGGACCCTGATCGCGAAGGCTTGAGGGAAACTCCAGCTCGAGTAGCACGTGCCATGAAGGAAAATTTTGAAGGCTTGTGGCAATCACCTAAAGATGTTTTGACTACAACCTTTGATATTGGACATGAAGAGTTAGTTATTGTCCGAGATATCGAAGTCTTTTCGCATTGCGAGCACCACTTAACTCCATTCCATGGTGTTGCTCATATTGGCTACATTCCACGTGGAAAGATCACTGGCCTTTCAAAGTTGGCTCGCTTGGTTGATTTGTATGCAAAGCGACCTCAAGTTCAAGAACGATTAACAACGCAAATTGCAGATGCAATGGTTGAGATCTTAGATCCCCTTGGCGTTATTGTGATCATTGATTGCGAACACTTATGCATGTCGATGCGTGGAGTCAAGAAATCTCACGCACGCACAACCACGTCTGCGGTGCGTGGAGCATTAAACAATCCTGCTACTCGTGCAGAAGCGATCTCCTTAATCACTAAGGGCTAATCCATGTTGGTCATGGGCATTTTGAATGTAACTCCAGATTCATTTGCCGATGGTGGAAGACATAATGAATTCCAAGCAGCGGTAGCTCGCGGAATCGAAATGATGGCAGAAGGTGTCGACATTATTGATGTTGGCGGAGAATCAACACGACCAGGTGCAGAACGAGTTAGTGAAAAAGAAGAGATTGCACGCACAATTCCTGTTATTACTGAATTAGCTAAGTATGGTGTAAAAATTAGCATTGACACGATGAGAGCAAGCACAGCAGAAGCAGCAGTTGAAGCGGGTGCATCAATCATCAATGATGTCAGCGGGGGATTAGCCGATGATTTAATGTTACAAACGGCGGCTTATCTGAAAGTTCCTTATGTTGCAATGCATTGGCGAGGACAGTCAAAAGACATGAATTCCAGGGCTATATATGGTGATGTTGTTAATGATGTGATTGCAGAGCTCACTGAACGGATTGATGCTGCTCTTGATTCAGGAATACATAAAGATAATTTGATCATCGATCCAGGTATTGGTTTTGCTAAGGAGGCAGAACATAACTGGGCGATCATTGATGCGATCGATCGTTTTGTTAAACTTGGATACCCAGTCTTAGTTGGTGCATCTCGCAAGAGATTTTTAGGTGGAGACTCACCAGATGAGAGAGAACAAGCCACAATTGATTTAACAAAACGTCTTAGCACAACTGGTGTGTGGGCGGTTAGAGTTCATAGCGTGAAACCACATAAGGAGTTGCTCAGCTCATGAAGGATCAAATTGTTTTGACTGGAATTCATGGCTTTGGGTACCACGGTGTTTTCGATCATGAGCGAAAAGATGGACAAGACTTTTTTGTTGACCTGACATTGGATATCGATTTAACCGCGCCTTCTAACTCAGATGCGATCGAAGACACTGTCAATTATGCAGAGATAACTGATCTTGTTGTCGAGGAGATAACCAGTAATCCAGTTAACTTGATTGAAAAGTTAGCAGGAAGAATCGCTGAAAGGGTTTTGAATCAACATTTAAAGGTGCAGCAGGTTTCTGTGACAGTTCATAAACCACAAGCGCCAGTTGCTGCCCAATTAAAAGATATAGCTGTGGTTGTTACACGAGTTCGATGAAAGCTGTAATTGCATTAGGTGCCAATTTAGGCAATCCACAAGAAAATCTAGATTTAGCCATTGCTCTACTGCGCGAGGCAACTGATGTGAAAGTCGTTTCTTCATATTATTCAACAACACCAGTAGGTGGTCCAGAGCAACCTGATTATTTAAATGCTGTGTGCATAATCAATAGCGAGCTTCCGGCTATGGATTTGTTATCTCTGCTTCATGGAATTGAAAAGAGTTTAGGCCGGGAAAGAGTTGTGCAGTGGGGTCCGCGAACAATTGATTTGGATTTGATTCAGTACGGTGGATTGCTCAGCAAGGCTGATGAACTTCAACTTCCACACCCCCGTGCGCATGAACGTCGCTTTGTTTTACAACCATGGTTTGAGATTGAGCCTGATGCGATCCTGCTTACGCATGGGCCGATAAAAGAACTTTTGGAGCAATTGCCTGCTTAGCGGTAAAGTTCGCAGTATCTCGCCCGGTACCCCGAAAGGACTGGAGCCACTGAATTGACTGTATTAGTGCCAACAATGGGCGCCTTGCATAAAGGCCACCAAGCATTGATTAAACGTGCGCGCACATTGGATAAAGATGTCATCGTCAGTATCTTTGTTAATCCACTTCAGTTTGAAAATAAAGAGGATTTAGAAAAGTATCCCCGCACACCACAACGAGATATCGAAATCGCAACTATTGCTGGAGCTAATGAAGTCTGGTTTCCAGAGTACGAAGATCTTTATCCAGAAGGCTTTAAGATCCTTAGTGCAGGTCCATTAGGAAACATGTTTGAAGGTGCATCTCGTCCGGGTCACTTTGATGGAGTGGTGACTGTTGTAGATCGATTATTTGCAGTCGCAAAGCCAGATAAGGCTGTTTTTGGAGAAAAAGATTTCCAACAACTAACAATTATCAAAGCTATGAAGAGCAAGGTAGAGATTGTTGCTGTACCTACAGTGCGAGAGTTTGATGGTTTAGCGATCTCTTCACGTAATGTTCGATTAAGTGAACGTGGGCGAGATATTGCACTAGTAATTCATCGAGCCCTCGCTGCAGCAAAGTTAGCCCCAACGGTAGATATTGCTCAAGAGATACTGAACTCAACCCTGTCTACTGAGCCAAGTTTTGAAAAGGATTACGCAACGATTATCGATGAAAAGGATTTTTCACCTGCCAATGACGGTACAGAAAACCGCAGAGCAATTATTGCTGGCTGGGTAGAAGGTGTTCGCCTAATAGACAACATGCAAATGGTGGGGAGATAACGATGTTATTAACTGTTGACGTTGGAAACACAAATACCGTACTAGGAATCTTTGATGACAAGGAAATGGTGAGATCGTGGCGCGTAAAGACCGATCCTCGCAGTACAGCCGATGAGCTATGGCTGCAGTACCGCCAACTAGTTGAGGAATACAACTTAACTGGTCTCTCTGTCTGTTCGACAGTACCTGCAACCTTGCGTGAACTTCGCACCATGATCGCTGATTACTTTTCAGATGTTCGAGTCACAATTGTTGAGCCGGGGATCAAAACAGGTGTGCCACTTTTGGTAGATAACCCAAAGGAGATCGGTGCTGATCGCATTGTTAACACCTTGGCCGCTCACACACTCTTTGGTGGTCCTGCGATTGTTGTTGACTTTGGAACATCCACAAACCTTGATGTTGTTTCACCAAAGGGAGAGTTTTTAGGTGGAGCACTTGCACCCGGAATCGAGATCTCAGTTGATGCTCTCGCTTCACGTGCAGCACAACTTCGCAAAGTTGAGTTGATTAAGCCGAAGAATGTGATTGGTAAAAACACCGTTGAGGCGCTGCAATCTGGAACGATTTATGGATTTGCCGGTCAAGTTGATGGATTGGTAGATCGCATCACCGCCGAGCTGTTAGAAAGTTATTCAACAAAGCCAACTGTCATTGCTACAGGTGGATTAGCACCATTGATTATCGGAGTTTCAGAAACTATCGACCATCATGAGCCTGATTTGACGCTGATTGGGCTTCGCCTAATTCACGAACGAAATGCAT
>Ga0214921_10006306_pt1 | contig 16316 bp, 11 predicted proteins | sample LL1505_MetaG_FD_177992 | JGI IMG/M metagenome (GOLD analysis project Ga0214921, IMG submission 177992) | Freshwater microbial communities from Lake Lanier, Atlanta, Georgia, United States - LL-1505 | ecosystem: Environmental > Aquatic > Freshwater > Lake | place: USA: Georgia | collected...
TGGAGTCGTGAAAGCGGTCGGCAATGACCCATTCCCCTTTGGCCAAGGCCGGATGGATAAGTTGTCGGACGAGTTCCGCCCGGCTGGCGGCAAAAAGAAGGAGTTCGGTCTCCGCCGTCATCGACTGTCCGACGGGGTCGTGTTTGAGGAGGTGGCGGATCACCTCACCCACCGGGGTGCCGCCCGGTTCCCGAACCTCATGAACGGTGAGATTGGCGGAGCGAAGCCAGACGAGGGTGGAGGCAATCTGGGTGCTTTTACCGCAGCCTTCGCAACCTTCAAAAGTGAGAAACTTTCCCGGAGCGGTCATCCCGGGAAATCGAGGGCGGCAACGGCAAGAGCGGCGATGCCTTCTCCCCGGCCAACAAAACCGATCTTTTCATTGGTCGTGGCCTTGAGGTTGACCTGTTCCTCCTTGAGGCCTAGGGCGGCGGCGATTTTTTTACGCATCGCGGGGAAGTGAGGGACGAGTTTGGGGGCCTCAGCCAAGAGGGAGGCATCCACATTGAGGATGGTGGCTTTGCGCTCCTTGGCGAGACGGGCGGCCTCGGCGAGGAAGATGGTGCTGGCGGCACCCTTCCATTTGGGATCGGTGTTGGGAAAGTGGGTGCCGATATCGCCGGCGGCAAGGGCGCCGAGGACGGCGTCGGTCAAGGCATGAAGAAGAACATCGGCATCGGAGTGGCCTTCGAGACCACGATCGTGGGGAATGGTCACGCCTCCCAAAATCAGGGGGCGACCCTCGACTAGGGGGTGAACGTCATAACCCATGCCCACGCGCAACATGGGGAAAGGATGCGGGCATGGTGGTCTATAGCCAAAGTTTTTCGGGCGAGTTCTTGGCAAGCGGTCATCGACAGTTTGGGAGGAAGGCGGTAAGTTAGGAATTATGCACGTTCATATTACCCCTCGCCATCTCCCGTTGACTGACGGGATCGACATGTATGTTCAGAATAAACTTTCCCACCTGGACCACTTTGAGGGCCGGATCATCGGCGCCCATGTGGTGCTTTGGCACGACCACAGCGCCCCGCCTAAAAAGCAGTATCGGGTCAAAGTCCATTTGGCCGTGCCGGGCCCCGATCTCTTTGCCGAAGCCGGCGAGGATGATCTTTACGCCGCCATTGATCGTGTGGAGGAGAGGTTGAGCAGTGAATTACGCAAGCGAAAGACCAAGATGGTGGATCGCAAACGGCATGTGGAAGCACGGAGAAAAGAAAGAGCCCGTCGGTTTGGGAGATAGTAAAGTCGCTAGAAATCAGTTCTTCAACTCGGTAAAAGAAAGTGGGGGAAGTGCGCGATTTGCCTGCTAAAAACTTTCACAAATCTTTTTCTTCTAGTTACTTGGATTTTTGTTGTTAACCCTCCATTTTATGTGAATAGGATGTTGATTCCTGTTGGTAAGTTTGATTTAATTTCCGCCCCATTGGCTGGTTGAGGGCGAGTAACCCATGGTTGGTTCGGTGGAAAAAAACACTTAGGAGACTAAAAAATGATTAAGCGTATTAGTGCAGTCCTTGCCGCGCTCGTGTCTCTGGCCAGCCTGTCCCTCGCGGATAGCGCCCCAGACGCGTCCGCCAAGGACACGAAAAAGATGGTTCAAAACAACTTCGTTGAGACCGCCCAGAAGGGCATCAAGCTCAGCGGATACGTCGACGCCGGTTATGCGTATAACTTCACCGGCACGGGAAATCAGTCTGTGGTTGATTCCCGTTTCGGTTCCGACACCGCCCAACGCGGTGATTTCCAGCTCTATGCGGTGAAAATCGCGCTGGAAAAGGCGTTAACCTCGGAAAACAAGGCGCAAGCCGGTTTCCGTGCGGACGTCATGATTGGTGAAGATGCGAACTACTTCATCGATCGTTCCTACCCGAACAACAATCTGAACGGTGGTTCTGGTTCTGTCGCCGGAAACGGCGGACCGACCAATACGGATAGCAACTCGAATGCTCTGTTCCTTGAACAGGCCTACGTTTCGATCCGCGCCCCTGTGGGTAATGGTTGGGACTTCAAAGTGGGTAAATTTGCTTCCATCCTCGGTTACGAGGTTATGGAGCGGCCCGCCAATATGAACACGACCTTCGGGTTGCTGTTCCAGCAGATGCCCCTCTACTACACCGGTGTTCTCTCATCCTATCGCTTTGACGATTACGTGGACGCAAAGTTGGGTGTGGTCAACGGTTCGAACAGCGACAACAACACGACTCTTAACCCGAATGTGGGTGACGGTTGTGCCGTTCTCGCAGCGTTGAACATCACTGCGCCTGGTGGCAATGCGAACTGGAGCAACAACTTCCAGTACAGCACACAAGCCGACAACAACACGGCCACGGGAACATATGATTCCACCACTCCGCAAAACACGGGCGGTACGGATCAAACAACCGGTGGCGTGGTGACGCAATCGGGCAACCTGATTGTTTATAATTCCTGGGGAAATTGGGCTCCTAAGTTTGCGAATGACAAACTGTTGCTCGCTTTTCAAGGCGTGTTGGGAAACAGCACAGGCAGTGCCAATTGTTTGACTGGTACAGGAGTGGGCGGCCAGCAGTTCCCGTTCGGCATTAACAGCACCTGGTATGGTGCGGGAGCCTATGCGAAGTATCAGTTTAATGACTGGTTTTCCCTCGCAAGCCGCGGTGAATACCTCGGTTCTAACAATTCGGGCAAATTCGGTGCCCAAGGATCGAATACAACCAATGCTAATCGAGGCAGTAATCACGTTACTGGAGCCAACTGGTGGGAGTACACCATCACGGCTGGTTTCAACGTGATCGATAACCTCCTCCTCCGTGCGGAGTACCGCTTGGATTGGGGCAGCAACATCAATGCCAACTCCGAGAGCTATGTTTCTCCCGGTGGCGGCGCAGGTGGTGGACCTTGCCACTACGCCGGAGCGGAAGTGGTCTACAGCTTCTAAAGAAATTTAGAGCAAGACTCTTAAACAAAACCCCTGGGACCAGTGATTGGGTCCCAGGGTTTTTTGTTTTTAGCGACAGGTAGGGCGCAGGACTACACTCTTGATCTAGCCAAGCTTATTGGCCCTTACGCAAACTAAATACTCACATGTTATTGTGAATAAAATATTAATGACTAAATGCTTGCTACAAGAGGGATATTCGTAATATTTAAGCCGTTATCTATCAACACTATAAACAAAAAGCGCAGGCTTTGGCGGCCTACGCTTCTTGCCGAACACCCTCGGAGACGCTCGTAATATTAACCCTATCAGACAGATTAGGGTCAAAAACGTTCAAAGTATTTCGTTGACCCTACTTGTAGGGGGGGCATGGTCATATTCCTGTTCACTGAGCATTTTGGCTCAACAATCACGGTGCCCTGTGAACACAAACAAACACAAACAAGGAGAAAAAATAATATGATCAAGCGCATGATTGCCGTTCTTGCCGCGCTCGTGGCTGTGGCCAGCCTGTCCCTCGCGGACAGCGGTCCTGACGCGTCCGCCAAGGACACCAAAAAGATGGTTCAGAATAACTTCGTTGAGACCGCCCAGAAGGGTGTGAAGCTCAGCGGATACGTCGACGCCGGTTACAGCTACAACTTCACCGGTGCGGCTAATGGCACCTCCGACGTTTCGGGCCGTTTCGGTTCCGACACCGCCGGAAAAGGTGACTTCAACCTCTACGCGGTCAAACTCGCCCTCGAAAAGGCGTTGACCTCGGAGAACAAAGCTCAGGCAGGGTTCCGCACCGATGTCATGATCGGTGAAGACGCGAACTACCTGATCAACCGTAATACGGCGAATACCCTCTCGAACACGAACCAGAATTCGAACGCCCTGTTCCTCGAACAGGCTTATGTTTCGATCCGTGCCCCTGTGGGTAATGGTTGGGACTTCAAGGTTGGAAAGTTCGTTTCGATCCTCGGCTACGAAGTGATCGAGCGTCCGGCCAATATGAACACCACCTACGGCTTGCTCTGGCAGCAGATGCCCCTCTACTACACCGGCGTGTTGTCGTCCTACAAGTTTGACGACTACCTCGACGGCAAGTTGGGCGTCGTCAACGGTTCCAACACCGACAACAACACCACGACCGGTGGCAGCAGTGACGGTTGTGCGGTTCTCGCGGCGTTGAACGTGACTGCCCCTGGCGGCAACGCGAACTGGAGCAACAACTTCCAGTACAGCAGTAATTCTGAAAATAACACCTATCAAGGCAGCACCTTGAATAGCACTCCGGAAGTTGCATTGGATGGCAATAACGGTTCGGCCTATACCTTCATTTACAATACTTGGGGGAACTGGGCGCCGAAGTTTGCCAACGACAAGCTCTTGTTGGCTTTCGAAGCACTTCTCAAGACCACTGGTGGTTCAGGCGGTGGAGGTGGAACCATCAACATATTCGACGGAGTTGAAACGCTCTCGAATACAGCCAATTCGACAGCCTACGGCTTTGGAGCCTATGCCAAGTATCAGTTCAATGACTGGTTTTCTTTGGCTAGCCGCGGCGAATACCTCGGCTACAACGTGGCCTATGCCAATGCCGTAAACAATCTGTGGGAATACACCATCACCGCAGGCTTCAACGTGATCGACAACCTGCTCATTCGTGCGGAATACCGCCTCGATTGGGGCACGGATTCGGTTAACAACGTAGCCACCGGCAATTCCAGCACTGATAATACCAGCTCTGGACCGGCTCACTACGCTGGTGCTGAAGTTGTCTACAGCTTCTAAAGAAATTTAGAGCAAGACTCTTAAACAAAACCCCTGGGACCAGTGATTGGGTCCCGGGGGTTTTTGTTTTAGGTGAGTTGGCCCCCAAACACCTGCCCCTGGCCTTTGCGGTTACGCGCCTAAGCAATGCTCGTCCGGGGGTTTTTTTATTCGGGCAAGATGGTTGGAAAAATCAGCACGGGCGGTTAAGGATAACCGCCCCTACCCATCGTCCAGCGCATAAAATTCGAACTCGGTAGGGTCCGTTATCCTTAACGGACCGTGATGAAGCTTTGTGCACGGTCGATTAGGGCAATTCCCGTGCGAAGCACAAATTCATTCCCTCATGGAATGACAAACAAGAACGGGCGGGGGGAGGTTTTAGGGGGCCAAATCGCCCCTACCGGTGATTGAGTATTCAGTATTGCTCGGGTTCCATCGTTGGATCCGCTATCAAGGGGAGATGGCGGATTTGGGATACTGGACGGTGGTGAATGCTCTGCGCGGGATCTTTTCTCCCGTTTGTCGGATTCAGGTCAGTGGCGTGAGGGAGGTACCTGCGGGGCCATGGATTTTGGCGAGTAATCACCTGAGTCACTTTGATCCTCCGCTTATCGCAGGGGCTTTTTCGCGTCCGATCGACTTTTTGGCGATGCGAGAACTGTTTCAGCCGGCTTGGTTCGGATTTTTGATGCGAAAGATCAACGTGATTCCCGTCCGTAGGGGCCAGGCAGACACCACAGCATTGAAGACGGCTCTCGGGCGGTTGCGGCAGGGAAGGATCGTGGGCGTATTTCCGGAGGGGGGATTGCGTGCGGGAGCGACCTCCGTACTGGGCGGATCAAAATTGACGGAAGGTGTTTGGCTATTGGCCGCCAAATCGAAATGTCCGGTTCGTCCGGCGGTGATTGTGGGGAGCGACCAACTTTACGTCGGAGCCAACTGGGTCAGGAAACCGCGGGTGGTGGTGGCGGTGGGGAATCCGATTCCAGCGCCTGCAGCCAAAGAGGAAAGGTCGGTTTGGACAGAAGCGTTGGCGGAGCGGATGAGGGGTCTTTTTGCCGAAGTGAGAAAGAGGCATGCCTTGGAGGAGGTGGTCTTGCCCAAGACCGCGCAGGAGAGATGGAAAGCCGGACGATAATCGAGCGTTTGCACCAGGCACAGTCGCGGTTGACCGACTCTGCGGCCTTTTTTGGAATCGGACTCTGGCAGTTGCTCGGTCGGGCGGGGAGACACGGACCGGAAGAGTGGGACCGTTATGTGGACGAATGGCTGGCGAAGGGGCCGGAGGAGTTTTTCTGGGTTCCGGATCAGATTCCCGCAGGAGTAAAGGAAGGGAGGATGGATTTTCCCTCCTTGATGGTTTGCGATCGGAAAGAGAACAATCGGGTCCATCTGCGTGTGTGGCCGGGACCGAAAGGGTTGAAGTCTCCCGCCATGGTCATGTTGCATTCCCTCTTCTCGGCCAGTGACGTTGGGTACGTACACTGGGCTTCGGTGCTGAACCGGTTGGGCTGGACGGCGGTGTTTTATGATCTGCCCTACCATTTTCGCCGTCGACCGAAAGGAACCTGGAGCGGGGAGTTGGTCTTTGGGGGAAATCTCATTCGGAGCGCCGAGGCGATTCGGCAGGCGGTGAGCGAGACGCGGATAGTGACGCGGATGTTAAAACTGGCAGGGGCTCCCAAGGTTGGTTTATGGGGGATGAGTCTGGGGGGATGGGTTTCAGCTCTGACCCTTTGTCATGAACCCGAGTTGGCATGCGCCTGGTTGGTGCAACCGATTCCGGATGTGGCGACGGCGATATGGGACTCGGAAGGCGGTTGGGTTTTGCGTCGGCAAATGGAGCAACGGGGATTGGATCGGGCCCGGGCGGAGCGACTTTTGCCGTTGGTCTGTCCCTCCCATGCCCGACCAAAAATTCAGCCCTCTAAAATTCTGATCGTGGGCGGAAGTCATGACTCCATCGCTCCGCCAGAAAAGTTGAGATCGCTGGCGGAGGGTTGGGGGGGTGCCCATTACCAAGAGGTGCCCCAAGGGCATATTGGCTATCAAGCCATGCCCAGTGCGTGGAGGTGGGGCAGGGAGCTGATGCCGGATCTCTTTAATGCCCAGTAGTTAAAGAGATTTGAACTAGGAATTGATAATTGCGAAAGGTCAGGCATAGTCTCAGTTGGTCTCGTAACCAAAAATTCAGCCAAGGAGCATAAAAAAGTGGGATCGACAGGAGCGAAAAAGGTTCGGTCGAAAGAGAAGCCGGGAAAATCACCGGCAGTTCTGCCTACCCTCACACCCTCCGAGCGGGTGGATCTGCTTCGCAGAATGATTTTGATCCGGCGTTTTGAACAGAAGGCCGCCCAGGCCTTCATGCAGGCGAAGATCAAAGGGTTTTGCCATCTCTATATCGGTCAGGAAGCCGTGGCGGTGGGAACCATTTCTACTTTGAATCAGACTGATGCGGTGATCACCGCCTATCGGGATCACGGTCATGCTCTGGCTCGGGGCATGACTTCGCGGGAGTGCATGGCGGAACTGTTTGGAAAAATCACCGGTTGTTCGCGGGGCAAGGGCGGATCGATGCATTTCTTTAGCAAAGAAAAACATTTTCACGGTGGGCACGGAATCGTGGGAGGTCAGACCCCCCTTGCGGCCGGCATTGCCTTTGCGCAGAAGTACAACGGAACGGGCGAAGTCACGGTCTGTTACTTGGGCGACGGAGCGGTCAATCAGGGCGCCTTCCATGAAGCCCTCAATCTGGCCGCCCTTTGGAAGTTGCCGGTGATTTATGTGATCGAAAATAACGAGTACGCCATGGGCACCCACCAGCACCGTAGCTCGGCAGGCTATCCTCTGATCAAGCGGGCGGATGGCTACGACATGGCAGGGATCACGGCGAACGGTTCCGATGTGGACGACGTGAGGGAAAAGATGTGGGATGCGGTGCAGTTGGCCCGGACGGAGAGCCTGCCCTCCTTGGTCGAGATCAAGACCTACCGTTATCGTGGTCACTCCATGTCGGATCCGGGGCATTACCGGACGAAAGAAGAGATTGCTGACCGAAAGAAGGAGTCAGAGCCCATCGCCCTTTTCAAGGAGAGGCTCTACAAGGAAAAGGCTTTGACGGAAGCGGAGTACGAGGAGATCGAAAGGCAGTGTGTGGCCGAGGCGGAAGATTCCATCGCCTTCGCGGAATCCTCCCCCGAACCCGAAGTGGGCACCGTTTTTGAGGATATTTTCTCTCCAGAAGACCAGATTGCGGAATTTCGTCCGCCCATTGGAAGCTAACGATGGCCGTCATCACCATGCGGGAGGCACTCAACCAGGCGTTGAGCGAGGAGATGGAGCGGGACGAGCGCGTCTTCTTGATGGGCGAGGAAGTGGCCGAATATCAGGGTGCCTACAAGGTTAGTTCTGGCCTGTTGCAGAAGTTTGGTTCGAAGCGCGTGATCGACACACCGATCAGCGAGTCCGGTTTCGCGGGATTGGGAGTGGGGGCGGCCATGCAGGGTCTTCGCCCGGTGGTGGAGTTTATGACCTGGAGTTTTTCCATGGTGGCTTATGACCAGATCGTGAACAACGCCGGGGCCATTCGCTACATGAGCGGCGGTCAGTACTCAATTCCGATCGTGTTCCGTGGTTCGTCGGGTGCCGGTCTGCAGGTGGGGGCGACCCACTCGCATACCCCGGAAAACTGGTATGCCAATGTGCCGGCCCTCACGGTGATTACGCCGGCTTTCCCGGATGACGCCAAGGGTCTGCTCAAGAGCGCGATCCGGAGCAATAATCCCGTCTGCTTCATCGAGAATGAGAAACTTTACGGATTCAAGGATGAGGTGCCCGAAGGGGAGATTCTGACCACCATCGGGCAAGCCCGCATCCGACGGGAAGGGGATCAGGTGACGCTGATCGCCAACAGTGCCTCGACCCATGTGGCCTTGGCGGCGGCCCAGCAACTGGAAGCCGAAGGTGTTTCGGCCGAAGTGATCGATTTGCGGACGATCAAACCGCTGGATATCCCGGCGATTCTCGGTTCGGTGGCCAAGACCAACCGGGTGGTGATTGTCGAGGAGAACAAGCCGTTTGCCGGATGGGGCGCACAGGTGGCTTACGAGATTCAGCACCGATCCTTTGACGACCTGGATGCGCCGATTGAGCGGGTGACGGGTCTTGATACTCCTCAGCCGTACGCCCGCGTTCTTGAGCAGGCCGTGATGCCTAGCGCGGATCGGGTGATCGAAGCTGTCCGCAAGACGTTGGCTTAGTTTCGTCCGAAGGTGGCCGACAAGGCCCCATCCCATGTCCAAAATATTTCTCGATCCCACGGGGCGGAGACAAAAAAAGGTCGCCGTTGGGTTGTTTGGTATTTTCCTGGTGGTCGTAATTTTTCTGGGGGCATTCTGGTTTGATTTGGAGAATCTTCCGGTTCGACCCGCCCCTGATTTGGCCGCAATGAAGCGATTGTCTCCCGAAACACGGGGGGGATTGCCCACCTTGGGGGCAGAGCCCGTTTGGAAAAAATGGTGGCGTACCAAAATCCAGAGTGCGTCCACGGGGTTGGGGCCTATCCGTTTGGCCTTTGTCGATCCGGAGGATGAAGGGTCGCGAATTTCGCTGCGGACGCATGCCGAGGCTTTGACCCATCTGGCTGTCCCCGGTTGGATCTTGGATGAGACAGGGAAAAAACTGGAGTCTCAGCCTCATGATCTCGAGGAGTTGGATCTTCCTGAGGGACTTCAATGGATGCCGGTGCTTTCCAACGATGCCGGGGGCAAGAGAGAGCCCGAGCCGGTCGAAACACTTTTACGTCTGCATGCAAGTGATCAGGCCAAACTGATCGATGCGTTGGTGGGGCAGGCCCGGGATATGCGAGCCCATGGGGTGATGGTGGACTGGGGCGAGATCGAGCCTTCCTTGAAAAATTCCTTGAGAGGATTCTTTGGAAGATTGGGGGTCTCTCTTCATGCGAAAGGATTGGAGTTCTGGGTCATCCTGCCGGTCGGTCGCGAGTTGGAGGTATTTGATCTCGATGCTTTGAGTCAGCAGGCGGATCGGATGGTGGTGATGTTGCACGACGAGACGGGGGAGTTTGATTCCCCGGGGCCGATTGCCTCCCTGGATTGGTTTGAGGGCTGGCTCAAGGCGATGATGTCCTACGGGAAACCCGAACAGTGGATCATCTCGCTCGGTCTCCATGGCTATGATTGGACACAAGGTACAGAGCAGGCGGAAACGCTTGGATTTTACGATGCTTTGGCCCGCGCCCATTGGGCTGGTTTGCCGCGTATTGAGGCCCCCTCGCATTCGGATCAGTCGCATTTTGCGTATCGGGAGGGAAAGCAGAGACATGATGTCTGGTTTCTGGACGCGGTGACCCTCGCTAACCAGATCGAGCTTCTCAAGCCGTACTCACCGGGTGGTATTGGCCTTTGGAAACTGGGTTTGGAAGATCATGATATATGGAAAGTGGTCGAGGTTTCAGGGAAACGAGGGCTTCATGCCGACGATCTGCCCCGAACGGTGCATCCGACCGGTACGATCGGGGATGTGGGAGATGGTGATGCCCTTGCACCCTATCTGGATGAAAAAGAGGGGCATCGGAATGTGGTCGTCATGGAGGATGGGCGTTGGCGTGCCAGTTATGATCCTCTGCCCCAACCCGCTTCGGTGATTCATAGCGGGGGATCCCATTCGAATCAGGTTGCTTTGACTTTTGATGACGGCCCCGATCCGGATTGGACTCCGCAGATTCTCGATATTCTCAAAAGGGAAAAAGTTTCCGCGACCTTCTTTGTGGTGGGGGAGAAGGCGGAGTCTGAGCCTGGCCTGATTCAGCGCATTCTCGAAGAGGGGCATGAGTTGGGGAATCACACCTTCACCCATCCCAATCTGTCCCAAACGAGTGACGGGCAGATTCGGTTGGAGTTGAATGCCACCCGGAGGTTGCTGGAGGGGATCACTGGTCGATCCCTCCTTTTCTTTCGCCCTCCCTACAACGCGGACAATAATCCTCAGACGGCGGGGGAACTGCGGCCTTTAAGAATTGCCCGGCAACTTGGGTATCTGACGATCGGACAATCGGTGGACTCCAAGGATTGGGAACGACCGGGAGCCGAAGTGATTCTGGAATCTGTGAAGGAGGGCAGGGCGCGCGGGGAGACGATTCTTTTTCACGACGCAGGAGGAGATCGCGAACAGACGGTGGAGGCCTTGCCCAAGGTGATCCAATATCTTCGCTCTCGTGGAGATGAGATGGTGACCGTCGGAACCTTGCTGGGAATGAGTCCGGCGGAAACCATGCCCTATCTGTCCCAGGAGAAATCTCCCCTAGCTTGGCTCAGTCGTTTCGTGTTTTGGCTCTGGAGGGTTTTTGAAAGAAGTCTGGGAACTCTGCTGATTCTAACGACTTCCCTTTTGGCTCTCCGGATGGTGATCGTGTGGTGGGGTTCGTGCACTTCTGTTCCGGAAATGAGCTTGAAAGCTCCCCAAGGGGTTTCTGTGATTCTGCCCGCCTACAACGAGGCCCGGGTTTTGCAGAATACCCTTCGTTGTCTGGCCAAGACAAAGTACCCGAGGCCTATCGAATTTATCGTCGTGGATGACGGTTCGACCGATTCGTCCCTGAGCTTGGCGGAACAATTTGCAAAAATGGATGACCGGTTTGTGGTTCTTCATCAAGCCAATCAGGGGAAAGCGGCAGCTTTGAATCGTGGGTTGTCGGTCAGTCGACAACCATGGGTGGTCACACTTGACGCGGACACCCGTTTTTCGGACAACACCATGGTTTCACTCGTGGCTCCCTTGGAGGATTCCACGGTAGGAGCGGTTTCCGGTCGTGTGAGGGTGGGAAATCTGGATCAGTTTCTACCTTCCCTGCAGGAGTTAGAATACAGTGCGGGTTACCATCTGGATCGCACGGCTTATGCCGGATGGAACTGCATCACCGTCACTCCCGGTGCGATTTCCGCTTTTCGGAAGTCGGCCATCGAAGCGCATGGTGGATTCAGTGAAGACACTATGGCGGAGGATGCCGATCTGACTCTCGCACTTCATCGGGATGGGTGGCGGATTGCCTATGCGCCGGGAGCTGTGGCCCGAACGGAAGCTCCCTCCAGTCCCGGGTCCTTGCTGCGTCAAAGAAGGCGATGGACTTATGGAACCCTACAGGCGATCTGGAAACATCGGGTCCTGCTTTTCTCCCTCTCCCAGCCTTGGTTGGGGTGGATGGCTTTGCCTTCCGTCCTGATCACCCAGACGTTTCTCGCCATTGCCGTGCCTCTGGTGGATTTGGGAGTTCTCTTGGCTTTGTGGAAAGGTCAGTTTGCCGGCTGGTTGCCTTGGTGTTTCGCGGTGAGTCTCATGATGGATGGGTTGCCGTTGGTTGTTGCCCTACGGCGGGATCGTGCGTCGCTTTGGGAATTGAGGAAAATCATCTGGATGAGAACGGTATATCGCCCCTTGCTGGCGATGTCCGTTTGGGCCGCGCTGTGGAAAATGGTTACGGGACGCTGGATCTCGTGGCGGAAACAGGAAAAACATGTCGGGGAAACTCTTCCTCAGCCCTCATGAGAAGGTGGCTTTTATTGAGTGGGCTCTTGGTGGGGGTTGTGTGGGCGCAAGGTGCGGAGCCAGCCAAAAAACTAAGAGTTCCTGAAAGAGGCCTGTATCTTGGGGCTTATCTGGATGGCGGGGACGCGGAGGATAAGGTTAGTCGGGAGGCGATGGATGCTTACGATAAAAAGGTGGGGAAGAGCCAGGCGATTATCGCTTTTTCCAGTTTCTGGGGGCGGCAGAGTTTCCCGCGGAAGCAAGTGGATTTGGTTTCCGTTTACGGGGCAATTCCCTTGATCTATTGGTCGCCATGGGATGAGCCGTACATGCAGGACCGGGGACCGGATCGGTTCAGTCTGCTCAGCATCGTGGCAGGAAAGTGGGATGACTACATTGACCGTTGGGCAGACGAAGCCAAGGCCTACGGAAAGCCTCTACTTGTTTCATGGGGTCTGGAAATGAACGGCACCTGGTTTCCTTGGTCGGGATGTTTTTATGGAGCGGAAAAAAAAGCGGCAAAGGGATCGGGGTACGTGGCAGCGGAGTTATATAAAAAGTGTTATCGCCACGTCGTGGGCAGGGTTCGGGCGCGTGGAGTGGAGAACATTGAATGGGTCTTTCACGCCAACGACTACTCCTCCCCATGGGAGGATTGGAATCTGATGAAAGAGTATTATCCGGGTGGTGATGTGGTCGATTGGTTGGGGATGAGCGTTTACGGGAAGCAATTTCGCGACAACAAATGGGTCTCTTTCCGGGACTGCATCGACTACGCGTACCAGGATCTTGGTAAACTGGATCCCAAGAAACCGATGCTGTTGGCGGAGATTGGGGTGGGGGAATTTCCTGAATCGGGCAGCAAACCCGACTGGGTGAGGGATGCGCTGAGGGATCTTCCCCGTGACTTTCCGAGGATCAAAGGGGCAGTTTTCTGGAATGAGCGGTGGGAAAATGCTGACGGAACCTACAGCAATCTTCGAATGTGGTCCTCTCCCGAATCCATGAAGGCCTTTCGCGAAGGAGCCAAGGATCCACTTTGGTTAGGTCGGCCGGATTGGAATTGAGGGAGTCGATGCATCTGAAAACGGGATTGAAACACACTCGACGATTGGGTGTTGGGAAGGCATAGTCAAAAGTTCAAAACATCCTTATGGCCAAAGAGATCACCATGCCCGCGTTGAGTCCCTCGATGACCGAGGGCGTACTGGCCAAATGGCACAAAAAGGTCGGCGACACGATCAAGCCCGGCGAAGTGATCGCCGAAGTGGAGACCGATAAGGCCACGATGGATCTCGAGGCTTTTGACAAGGGAACGATCCTGCAGATCAGCGCTCCGGAAGGGGCCAAAGTGGCGATCAATGGTCGGATCGCGGTGATCGGCGAACCCGGGGAAAAGGTGGAAGCGGTCAGTTCCAGCGCTCCGACGCCGGCGGCGACTGCTCCCGCGAGCAAGACGGCCACTGGTTCAGTGCCTGCTCCCACGCCGGTTTCTGCGGCACCGTCTTCAGGTCGAGTCAAGGTTTCCCCGCTGGCGAAAAAAATTGCGGTGGAAAAGGGAGTCGATCTGACCCGTCTGGCGGGTTCGGGACCCGGAGGGCGGATCGTTCGTCGGGACGTGGAGACAGCCAAAGGCGGCGTGGGGCCCGTTTCGGCGGGAATTTTTGGCGGAAAACAGATTGCCCAGGATTCGGCCAAACCGGTTTCCCAGATGCGCGCGGCGATTGCCCGGCGTTTGGTCGAGAGCAAGAACACGGCCCCCCACTTTTATGTGGAGCGGGAGGCGGATGCGGGCCCGCTGAACAAACTCAGGGCCTCGGCCAACGAGGCGCTTGAACTGGCGAAGGCCAACTTGAAGCTCAGCGTGAACGATTTTATTCTGAAAGCGGCGGTTGAGGCGTTGCGACGGGTGCCGGCGGTGAACTCTTCATGGGAAGGTTCGTCTATCCGTCAGCACGGGTCGGTCCACATTGCTTTTGCGGTGGCTTTGCCTGACGGATTGATCACCCCGGTCATTCGCAATGCGCATGCCAAGGATTTGCGCACGATCGCGCGGGAGGCGAAGGAGCTTGGGGCCCGGGCCAAGGCTGGAAAACTGCAGCCTGAGGAGTACACGGGCGGAACGTTCACCGTGAGTAATCTAGGAATGATCGGCGTGGAGAAGTTCTCGGCAATTATCAATCCACCCCAAGCAGCGATCTTGGCCGTGGGCACGGTGGTGAAGAAGCCGGTCCTAGCAGCGAACGGAGCGGTAGTTCCGGGTGAAAGGATGAGTCTGACGGTTTCGGCAGATCACCGGGTGGTGGATGGAATGCTGGCCGGCGAGTTTTTAAAGGCGCTGGTTGATCTGTTGGAAAGTCCGGGCGTCCTGTTGATGTAAGGGGGAAATATGGCGACTTATGATCTGGCAGTTTTAGGTGGAGGTCCGGCTGGGTACGTCGGAGCGATCCGAGCAGCCCAACTGGGCAAAAAAGTTGTGGTGATTGAGAAAGAGCGCGCGGGGGGGACATGTCTGAACTGGGGATGCATCCCATCCAAGTCGCTTCTCAAGAATGCCGAGGTTTATCAGCATATCCTGCACGCCGAGGAGTATGGCATCACCACGGGGAAGGTTTCCTTTGATTTCGCTAAAGTGATTGGACGGAGCCGGAACGTTTCAGACCGGATTGCGAAGGGTGTGGAGTTTTTGCTCAAGGCCAAGAAAGTCGATTATCTAGTTGGGGAAGGAAAGTTGGGGTCGGATCGAAAGATCAAGGTGAAGACTGCTGACGGCAAAAGTCAGGTGATTGAGGCGACCAATGTCATGTTGGCAACCGGATGTTTGCCCCGGGTTCTGCCTGGGATGAAAGTGGACGGCAAGGTGGTGATGACCAGCCGCGAAGCCTTGGAGATGAAGAAACAGCCCAAGAGCATTATCATTCTAGGGGCAGGCGCGATCGGAGTGGAGTTTGCGTATTTTCTGAATTCGTTTGGAACCAAGGTGACCCTCGTGGAGATGAAGTCGCGGGTTTTGCCGATTGAGGATGAGGAGATTTCCGATCTTTTGGGCAAGAACTTGGCCAAGCAGGGGATCGAGATTCTGACCGAAACCTCGATGGAAAGTGTCACCGCTTCGGCCTCTGGGGTGAAAGTGAAGTTGTCAGGCAAGAATGCCAAGACCATCGAAGCGGAAGCTTTGCTTTGTGCGGTCGGCGTGCAGGCCAATTTGGACGGTGCGCTGGACGCGGGGGTGAGGCTGGAGTTGGAGAAGGGCTATGTGAAGGTGGACGGAAGATATAAGAGTTCGATGGCTGGAGTATTTGCGGCGGGCGATATCATTGGACCGCCTTGGCTGGCCCACGTGGCCTCGTTTGAGGCGATCGAGGCGGTGAACGGAATTTTTGATGCCAAGTATCAACCCAAGAAGGTTGGGGTTTTCCCGGGTTGCACCTACTGCCAACCGCAGGTGGCGAGCATTGGACTCACCGAAGCGGCGGCCAAGGAGAAGAAGCTGAAGTTCAAGGTGGGTCGGTTCCCGTATCGGGCGAGTGGACGGGCAGTGGCGAGTGGCGATTCGGAAGGAATGGTGAAGATTCTGATCGGAGAACCACATGGGGAGATTCTGGGTGCACACATTATTGGAGCGGAGGCAACGGAGCTGATCGGGGAAGTGGGATTGGGGATGACGTTGGAGGCGACGGCGGACGAGATTGCTGGGACGATTCACGCCCATCCGACACTGACCGAGATGATTAAGGAAGCGACCGAAGCGGCGGTCGGCCACGCAATTCATATTTAGTTCCAAGCGCGAAGCCTGCTGGCACGACGTTGTGGCGTGGAAAGTGGAAAGTGGAAGGCGGGAGGTGGAAGTGGCGGCCTGAGCCTACTACGTCCTGCTGCGCAGTACTTCGAAGGCTTTAGGCCGCCCCACATCATTTTCAATTCAAGGCGATGTAGGGCGGGGTTTATCCCCGCCTAGGTTGAATCCTTCGGTCCCGGTTCTCGAATTCGGCGGGCTTTAGCCCGCCCTACCTAGGCTTGAGATTTCAAGCGGTGAGTTCCGAGCAGCTTCGGGTTTGACGTAAATATAGAAAAACCATATTTATGGTGGTCT
>Ga0214921_10006307_pt1 | contig 16316 bp, 27 predicted proteins | sample LL1505_MetaG_FD_177992 | JGI IMG/M metagenome (GOLD analysis project Ga0214921, IMG submission 177992) | Freshwater microbial communities from Lake Lanier, Atlanta, Georgia, United States - LL-1505 | ecosystem: Environmental > Aquatic > Freshwater > Lake | place: USA: Georgia | collected...
TTTTCAAAAAAGGTAAAAACCGATAGTAGAAAGAAATGCTAGAGCCTCCAAGAAATTTCATTGACATTCATAATATTCATAAGTATCGGGAGTCCTAAGCATTCATAAACATCGTAAAAAACTTTCCACAATTCTTCTCACTTTTTGGGGAAACGCTATAATTTAGGTATGGATATTGAGTCTTATGACCACCAAGTCGACGTAAATCAACGTCGGTTGAGACTGTGTTTTTACGCAGTTGAGGAAGTTAAAAAGACTCTCCTAGAGCCAATATTCCCCGAACAAAAAGCAGACTTGCTTCTTGCTTCAGAGGATTTGTGCCTAGCGACTTACGAATTACTGGAACTAACAAGGGGCTTGGTTTGGGGAGAATCTGAGCCACAACGCAACGGAAGTATAGAAGAGGACTAAATAAGTGCTACACCGCAATAGCGGTGAGGGAGAGCACCAACTAAAAACAACAATAAAAAAGTGGACGCTAATGCTGATTGCGTCCACCCTTTTGGGTTTGGTATTTGTGATAATTGGGGCAGTTACTGCTTTCGCATTTTTACTGCAGCCCACACAGCAAGGACAACCAGAGTTGTCAAAGAGCCTAGTAACATACCGATACCCAAACTTGCTGGCTCAAGGTAAAATGATACTTGCATCGTCAATCCTTTCGTTGGCTTCTACTACTCAGTCTAGCATTGAGGACTTGAAAAGTCTATTAGTACAGCACCCTGACGCACCTAATTATTCAGCCCTACTAGCACGTATCCAAACTTTGGAATCGCAACTGGATAAACTTGGTCAATTATATAGTGACGTTCAGGAAAAGAAGGCGTCTCTTGAAACGGCACAGCAAAACTATTCGAGTGCTGTCGAATCAGAGACTAAGGCGAACGCTACGTTACAGTCAGCGTCAGAGAATAAAAAAGCACAACAAGAATCTCTTACGCTAAAGCAACTCATCAGGCAAGAAGCAAGCACGCAAGTTACTGAAGCAGATGAGCAGTATGACCTTATGCTTCAGATTTATACGACTAGCCAAGAGCAACTCGCTCAGCAATTAGCCGTTTATGAGTTAGCCGTCACGCAATTGAGTGAGGCACAGTCCGAGGCAGACTCATCACAGGTAACGTACAACACGCTTCTTCAAAGTTATAATAACCCAAATACTTTTATTGCAGACCCCTCTTGGGTTGCCCCTACTCAACAGGTTGAGCACACTCGTCAAATCCCGCACACAACTACACGAGTAGAAACGCAAACTATTCAGAACCTTTTGTTCAACCCCAATTTTTCACAAGGTACCGAGGGTTGGTCTGGAGTTTATTCTGGGTGGCAAGGCAGTAGACCAGCACTAATAAATGGTGAGGTTATTTTCTCGTACAGCACTCAAACAGTTAGTCAGGGTCTTTACTCTGGACCTTTCCTAAACTCAGTCCTCACTCTTTCTGCTGATTGGTTTAACAACGAAACTAATCGTGGGTTTACGGACGTCTACTCTATGACCGTCGAGGCTAGGGATATCAACCAGAATCTTGTTGGTACAGCGACCTATGACTCAACGGGTTCGCACGATTGGCAGAACAAGTCAGTTACGTTGACACCGACGGGTCCTGTCTCGTACATAACAATCTCGTTTACGGGTATTGATTCTGGTTATTGGTACGGCGTTTACGGCCCCCACTTCAAGAATCCCGTTCTTCACATTACTCACGGTCAAGAAATAACTGAGACCACGTACACCACTGAAACTTATTATACTACTGAGCCAGTTCTTACCCAAGGGACTCTGAACGTCAACATTGGTGAGGGCGGGCAAGCAACGTTTACTGCCCCAGAGGGAGCAATGTTTACGTCCAGCAACTTGCGTTACGAAGCCTATGCAAACTCATCGTGCGGGGCAAGAGTTACACCGAACGTCGACGGGCTTTCTTCGGTTACGATTCGGGCATTGAATTCCGTGTGGGGAGACCCTTGCGGTGGCTACTCAAAACATGTAGTTGGAACTCTTACTTATCTTGGGCAACCAGTGGCACCGAGAATTCCTGACCCAGCAATTTACGCTCAACTTCAGGCAGCAGATTTACAACTCACTGAAGCACAAAGCAACCTCGAAACACGCACCCAAAATCTTGCTTCCGCCATAGTAGAGAAAGAACGTCGAGAGCAGGAACTTCAGGTAGCCTCAACTAATCTCACTTCCGCCGAAATAACTCTTTCCGTTAAGCAAGAAGCACTGGCGTCTGCTGAACTCGACGAGCAGGCTCAGACAAGTCAGTACAACCAAGCGGAACTTTATTACGCGACTTCTTCTTCTGAACACGAGTCAGCACAAGATTTCACAGCGTCTATGCAACAGCAACTTACGTCGCAGACTCAGCAGTATGAGACAGCACAGCAAGAAGCCAACACCCTTTCCACGCAGATTGACGGAGATTACCAATCTCTTTCGACTGAAGTTTCTAGCATTCAACCAACACCAGAACCAGAACCAGAACCGCTTATTGACTTAGCAGCCGTTCCCGTTCTTGGTGAAGCACTCGCAGCGCTCTCGGACGTCGGAGAAGCATTGGCAAACATTGGTTCGGATATGTCCCCCGAAACTCGCGCAAAAGCACAGAAAATTGTTGTCTCCGCGATTGTTGTTACACAGATAGCAACACAGGCGGCGCAAATAGCAACGCAAGCGGCCGCAGCCTCTGCGAGCGCCGCAGCCTCAAGGTCTGGTTCAGGTTCTAGTTCAACGGGAAGGAGGAAGTAAGTGAAAGATTTTTTGAATGATTTACTGTCACAGTCTTGGACACTGCTAGGTATGTTCGTAGCGTATGTCGTCCTTGAAGGTTCAGCCAAAGAAGTGATTGGTTGGTGTATTTGGGGCACTCTTGCTATCTACATTGCAACCTATCCGCTTCGTAAACCCCCAAAGAACGAGGAATAGTGTCAAAAGAAGAAAAAGAGCAAGTACGTCTACTTGCTAATAAAGCAGCCAAGGAGCATTTTCGCAGAGCGGGAATTCCTCACTGGACTGCTTCGTATCAAATGCTGTATCCCATATATGTTCAGAAATATATGAAGGTTTACATCGCAAAAATCAATGAACAACATAACGGCTAAAATTGTATAAAGCCACAAACTTAGGAGAAATAATGGCATCAACCTCAAAAGCACAATACGCAATTGATGGGAAACCCGGAAAGGCGTGGAAAGTAACGTCTACTATGGGTTGGCGTATTCACCCCGTCACAAAAACAAAGAAGCACCACAACGGAACTGATATTTGGTCTGGACAAGAGCCTTGCTGGATTGAGGCACCCTACGCAGGTAAGGTTGTTGCAGTTGGAAACAACCCTGCTGGCTTTGGCAATAGCGTCACGCTTATGCACAAGATTAAGGGAAAGTGGTACACCACTCTTTATGCACACATGGCAGATGGCTCTATCAAGGTAAAGAAGGGCCAGAAGGTTGACGCTGGTACTCCTCTTGGCAAGATGGGTTCAACTGGTATGTCTACTGGTAAGCACCTTCACTGGGAACTTCACCAAGGCAAAATCCACACTTGGAACGCAACTGGAGCAGGTTACATTGAACCAGTTAAGTTCTTTGAGCACCTTATTGAGTGGGAGAAGTCAATTGCTACTGCCCCAGTGTCAACTCCAGACGACGCTCCTGTAGCATCAGCCCCCACGCATGACGAGGCTGGTGCAGAGGCACACGCAGCGACAGAGGCTCCAGTTGCCCCAGTCGCACCTGTCACTTCCCCCAAGAAGTAAATTCTTCAAAAAATAGCCAGTAACCTACTGGCTCTTGCCCAAACCACAACCAACCCCTAGGAGAAAGTAAAAATGACTTTTGTAAAGTATTCACCACCTTGCAAAACCAAAGACACCAACGACGACTTCAAAGCACACGTTGCGCGAGGCTCGTCAATTCCCGGACTGGATTACAACTGCCCAACTGGTACAAAGGTATTTGCTTGTGCCGATGGCGAAGTAATTGTCACCGACGAGGTAGCAAAAGACGGTACTGGTATCAGTATTGAAATCAAGCACCCCGACGGTATGCACACCCGTTACTTGCACCTGTCCAAAATTCAGGTCAAGAAGGGTCAGAAAGTTTCACGAGGCGACACGATTGCGTTGTCTGGTGCAACAGGAACAACCGTCACAGGAGCGCACCTCCACCTGTCTGTTGTTGATAAGCATGGCAAGTTCGTTGACCCTGATAAGTGGTTTGACAAGAACAAAAAGGAAGAAAAGGCTCTTGCTGCCACAGCAACCCCTGAAGCAACTACACCAGTTACAGAGGCATAAGACCCCCTTTAACAAAAAGAACCCCCTTAGCGTTTGCTAGGGGGGTTCCTTTTTATCTCGGAAGGAGGCAAACAAGACAACAACGAAACTTGCTTACCGTTTTTTAGTCTAGCACGACTACCTCAAGTATTCAGCAAAGTCCATTTCTAATGCGGGCTTTGGTTTTGCGCCAGTGATGCGCTTTACTACTTCTCCACCTACGTAAACCATTAACGTCGGGACTGACGTGATTTTATGTTTTTCCATGAATTCTGGGTTTGCGTCGGCGTCGAGTTTGTAGACTTCAATCCGTTCGGAGAGGTCTTCCATAATCGGCTTGAGTGCGCGACAGGGTCCACACCATTCAGCCCACACATAAACAATGCTGGCGTTTTCGTTTTTAATAACGTCTTCCTGAATTGTTAGGTCTGTTGTTTCTTTAGTTGCCATAAGCCAATTTTTCTTTTGCCATTTCTACTGCGTGCATGTGCCCAGTCACTGCTTCAAATTCGTCAGAGTATAAAACTCTGTATCCGCTCATTTCTCCACCGCGAATGATTGTTTCGTATATATATGGAACGTCGTCGAAGGTATTTTCTTCTGCGACAAGTCCTGTCCATATTGTTAGTACGAGGACGTTTGATTCTGCGGTGGGAAATTTTTCTTTGCCAACTACTGTGTAGTTCCAGTCGCTCAGTTTTTCAATAAATTCTTTTGTTTCAATTGGGTTGCCGTCGCGGTCTAAGAACACAGGGAGCCTCTCGTTTCCTTTAGTCTACTTTACCGCAAAGAAAAACCCCCAAGAATGACCTTGGGGGTTTCACTTTTTGTCAGATTACTTTGACGCTCCACGTCGACCACGGGGGGTGGTTGCCACAACTGGGTTGTAAACAGGCTTCTTGGCGGAACCAAGGAGCCAACCAATTGCGGGGAACTGGTTTTCGAGCAGACGGACAACGGAGTAGTAGACAGCCTGTGTTACACCCGTGAGTGCAACAATGACTGCGGTTTGGGTCTCAGCATCGAGCGAAAGCCCCTGAGCGGTGAACCACGCAATGACTGCGCCAACTCCGATAGGAACCCACGTGCGAATGAGACCAGTGACTGTATCGTTTAGTTTCATAGGTTTATTGTACTACGGGGAAACCCAACCATTCTTATGAAACGCGGAGTGTGTCAAAAGTTGGTAAAAAGTCCTACAATCCAAAAAATAAAAGCGAATAGTGGTGAAAGAACTAGAGCCACTAAAAGAAGGAGAATGAAGTAGCAAGAAACAGGGGCACGGGGAACTGGTTTTCCGCAATCCGTACTGCACGTCGGACTAATACATTCCGTCATTTTTTTGTCCTATTTTTGATTAATAACGTAATAATAAAAAAGAGACAGAAAAGATAGTCTCGGATTCGGGCGTTCACTTGATTTTTATTTTTGTTCTCATCAGTGGACATAGGAAAAAGTTTATCAGGGGAAGCCCCTCTAGAGAGATTCGAACTCCCGACCTAACGGGTAGAAACCGTTTGCGCTATCCGCTGCGCCATAGAGGGTTAGTCGTTAGTTCAGTATTAGTAGTACGAGGGAGTAGATAAAAACACCAATCCCAATAATTGCTATTGACCCAATGAGGAACGAGTACCCAAGTTCTGCGTCAAGAATTTTGCAGCCGCAGTAGAGTCCACCACACGTATCGCAACGTTGAGCCATTATTTGTCACCACATTTACAGTTTCCACAATTGCAATCCATTTTTCCACCTTCTTTACGTTTCTTTGAACGGAAGTATTCAACGGTCAGTAGTTGTACTACTCCAAAGAATAGTAGTCCTACGCATATAGTTTCAGCCATGTCTCAATTTTCTCACATAAATGTGTTTAGGTACTTGTTTGACATACTGCGCTTCTCCACTATCTAGCGCGTCTTTTACTCGTTGCGCGAATGGTTTAAGTTTTCCATTATACATTGTGCGAATAGTTTTGTCGTGGTACTTCTTGTCACCCCACATAATTACTCGCCCAGCGCCTGTCATCCCGATGTGCTCAAAGTTTGTTGCTTGGTAAACGATGCCACTGTGCCCGTGGTTGGGGTCAGCGTAGGAAACAATGACTTTTACAAAAGTGTTTCTCTTCAACCAACGTAGTGTCCAACCAATAAAGAATGATTCAGAGTTGCGAGGAGTGTCGTCAATTAGTACCAGCCTACGCAACTCAAGGACGTCGGCTTCAGATTCTCCGTACTTTTTCCACGCGTTTGCCATTCCTAAGTCTCCGTAGAGCATTGCACCAATCATTTTATCGTTGCGATACAACGCAAAGCAGTGTCGTGATTTTACGCCGTTGATGTTCCCAGAGTAGTGATGCGTTTGAATAAAGTCACGAACGTCGCTTCGCGCAACTTCACTGACTTTAAATTCGCCGTTGTTTAGAACCATTTGCTAAAAGCATAGCAGCGTCAAGCATTCCAGCGGATTTTAGTATTTGAATTATGCGTCTGCGTTCGTCTAGTTTAATTCCGTCAACCATTTCGAGTGCGCGTCTTTGCGCGTCTTTGTTTGATAGTTCTTTTTCAAGAAGTTCTTGGTTGCGTACTCTTCGATAATGCTTGTCGCACATCATTCGTACTTTTACGCTACTTTTACAGCCGTCAACTTTGCACTCAACAGACGCCATCTTTTGACGCCAACTGGCAGTGTAATGACGGACGCACATTCCTGCGCGAAGTTCTTTACTTTCACCGCAGACGGAGCAGATTCCTGAAACCATTAGATTGCATCCTCAGTTTTTACTTTGATAAGCGCGATAAGGTCAAGCATTCCGTAACAAGCAGAGTGCTCGCATTCTCCACTATCACGGTTATCAAAGCACACTTTGTTTTCAGCAAGCGCAATAATGCGTTCGCGTTCGGCGCTACGGCCAAGGTCGTACTGGACTCGACCATAAGCCTTGAGTTCGAGGTTGAATGCTTCTTGTTCTTCAATAAATGTATTAATAATCACGCGAGTCCATTTCTTTCTGACCTTCAGTTTTGCATCGAGGGCAGGTGAAGTAGGCAGTATACGTAGCCTGACCAACGCACGAGGCGTTTACGTCTCCGCTAAATCCGCACATGTGGTTTCCGTCTTCTGGTGCACAGTAGTCGTTGCACTCGACACCTTCTGGGTGAGAGGTCACTTCAACTTCACAGTATTCGATGTTTATTTCTTCGTCCCACTCTGAGTCGTTTACCCAGTCAGGTTCGAGTCTTGGTTCCATTGTCTTTTGTCCTTTTTCTTTTGGTTATTCTAGGGGTGCAAGATTGAAGTCTAAGTATTTGGTGCAGTAGTCCACCTGACGGCTGGTGTTGCGACCTAAAAGAATTGTGTGATTCCACGTCTTGTCAAAAACTGAATTAGTAACTCTTTGTCCACAAGTGTCACAGGTGCCGAACCACAAACGGTTGTCTTTGCGATATCCGTCTGATGGGTGGAGGACGGTGAAGTTTGAGCCGATGCCCTGTTCACGAATTTCTGTGAGTGTTTTTTCCACTGTCTTTTGTCCTTTGTCTTGACTTGGTTATACTTTATCACTTGTTTAACGTGAAGTCAACTTAAATTTTCTCTTTCGATAAGCGCAATAGCATTTTCTATGACCCAAACAGTTTTAGTGCCTGCTCTGGTCCCCGTAGCCGAAGCGGTATCGCTCATTTTGTTTAGTATTGCGAGAATGCGTTCACGCTCTTTACGGATGCCTTTTTCTACCCCATCTTCTTTGGCGCTTCTAGCGATAGCACCAACCGTTCCCTCCAAAAGTTCACGGCTGTGCGGGGGTATCAGGCGTTCGTAGTTTCCCTTACTCACGAGACATATCCTTCAGTGAGATACTCAATTAGTTTGCTTAAACCCAATGCGGGGTCGTGGGCGTATTCCTTATGAACGTCGAGGACAATCTCCAAAATGCGCCCACCCTCTTGGGTTCGAACGTAGTCTGCAAATGCATTTATTTCATCTACGTCTGCTTCAGAGAATGCATTGTTAAGTACAAGCATGTTGTGTTCAAACTTAATCATTTGCTTTATCCTTGATGAGCCAAATAACTTTGCCAAGTGTCAGGGTTTTTCCGTACTCGTCTTCGTACATTTTTTCCAGCAATGCAAAGATGCGCCTACGCTCTTGCTCTGCACCTGTACGTATATCTTTTTGGCGCAGGGGAGACATTTTCCCCTCGCTCATTAGTTCTCTCCCTTGATAAGTGCGATAGCGCTAGACAATACGACAACACCAGTCAGTTGAGAGTCTCGTATAGTTTCGAGTTGCATTTCCAATAGTGCGATGATGCGTTCCTGCTCACCAGCGCCACCCCATTCAATGCCCCGCTGCCAACACTCGGTGCAACAGATGTAGTCTGGGTGATTCTCTACGGGCTTGATAATGTCAAAGCGCTTCACTTGATTTCTCCTTTGATGGTGGCTATAAGTTTCTCCAACTGCTCAGCCTGCTCGGAATACTGACGAGAGAGAAACTCGCGCTCACGCTTGGAGATGATAGTGGCAACAACATTTATGGTTGCCACAACAAATAACAAGCCCCAAACCAGAACAGGAAACCACTCGTACATTAGTTCTCTCCCTTGATAAGTGCGATAACGAAATCGAACACAACTTCATCACGCCACTTGTTATCTTCGAGCAGTGCGATGATGCGTTCACGCTCGGTAATAGTTGCGTGTTCGATGTCACAGTAAACACAAGCAATGTAGACGCCTTCTTGTGAGTGATTGCAGGTCATTAGTTTTCTCTCTTACTGACTACTCAGGGTCGTCTTCTAAGAAACTTGAAGAATCATTTGCCGTCTCAAGAACTTCGCCGTTGAGAGTTGACGCTATCTCCATAAGTGTGGTGTCACGTTCGGAGTAGTCACCCAAGACCATTCCATCAATAATCTTGGTAATTTTTTCGCGTTCCTGTTCAGCACCTTGTCCCATGTAGAAGTTTCGTACTTCTACCCAAGTGTCGGGGTTTTCTAATACGAATCGCCCAAGGGGGCTTTTCATTTGTGCTTCGATAAGGCTATCTTCCCAACCATCAGTCATTTCTCTTCCTTGTCTTCTTCTAAAATCCATTTAGAATTTTTATAATCGAAACGATAGGTCTTTTTGCATGAGCATTCCCAGCGGTCAGACCTGCTTCTAAAGTATGTCGGCGGAAGGTAGCAACGATGGCGCTTCCAAAACTCTTCTGAGGGGGTAAGCCAATTACCCCCCGGCTCACCAGTCTCCCGGTATTCGTCCATTAATTTTGTCCTTATATTTTTCGATTAGCCATTTGAGAAAAATGGTACCAATAATAAATAATCCTGTCAAAAGCGCGGATAAAACTAGCAATGCAAGGACGGCTTTAATTGCTAGAAAAACTATGTAAAAACTTACTTCGCTCATATTTACTTCTCTCTTTTAGTCTTCGTTACCAATGATTTTTTTGTATTGAAAGTCGCTGGCTGGTTTTACTCCATCCCATTCAACAACATAGTATTCGTCTGTTTGGAAACGTTGATTTAGTTCAGAGGCATGTTTGTCTGCATCATTTTTATCCGACCAAAGATTTATCACAGAATGGTTTGGTCGAGCAATCATTATTGCCCACTTTTTTTCTGGCTTAGTCACTGCATTTGCTCCCTTAGGTACGTCGATGTACTTAAATATTTTTGTCTGGGGTTTCTAAAAACTCGTCAATTTCTTCTACCAGAATTTCGACTCTACCACCCCAGAATTTATTTTCAAGGGCTTCTATGTCTTCCTTCAACCTGTCTACGGAGTTTTCCAACATGCTAAGCCTGTAGTCCACCATTGCCCTGACTACGTTGAGTTTTTGGTATTCGTCGAGGTGGGCAGTTCGTTTGTCAAAGCCTTCTTCGTCAAACTTCCACGGTTTATTCATTTACATTCCCATCTCTTCAAAGTTCATAATAAGGTCAATTTTGTCAAACAAAAAGTCAGTAGTCCCGTCGTTGCGAAGAATTCTGTCAAAGTCATAGTTGTCAAGGTCGTTCTCGGAGCGGTGGTTGTTTACTGCACTGACACCAGGGCGTTCTACCCACCAGACTTCTCCGCCTTTGCGACGGATTGCTTGCGCTTCGTTCCAGTAACGAACGTCGCTGATTACAACTTTGCGTTCACCTGCTACAGCCTGAAAGAGTCTATTTATCCAAAAGTCTTCTCCCCAAAGGTTTCTACCGACTTCGGAGCCAAAGCGTTGGAGAAGTGGACGAACGTCGGGGCTTAAGTCTTTGAGGTCTTCCCATCCAAATACAAAGACAGCCAGTTCTAAAGGCATAAGACTTTTTTCTTTGGTTTCGGGGTGGTGGACAGTGATTGTGGGGTTCAACGCAACTAATGCGTCTCTGATGGCGTCTGCGAATGAGACGTGAGTGTGACTGTAGCGCATAGCGAGGTATTGCGCCACGGTGTCTTTTCCTGAGCGGGCGTACCCCGCAATTCCGATGTGGTCGATTGTCACTACTTTTCTCCTTCGAGGCTCAGTAAATAGATTACCTTAGGAACCTGCTCAACATAGTATGCCTCTCCAGAGTCCAAAGCGTCTTTCAGCATTTGTTATAAACCAATCTTTTTTAAAACATCTATTACTGGAACTAACCTACCTATGCTGGCGTTTGTGTGAAGCGTTGTGATTGGTTGCCTTACTTCTCGATATTCATTTGCTCGCATTAGTTCTTTCAGGGCTTCAGTTTTTATCATTATGAACCCAACCCCAATCGGTCCAGCAAAGCACCAGTACTCAGCCTGAGTTATGTTTATTCCAGATTGCTTCTTGTCTGATTCGTCTGGTTGGCGATATTGCCAAGTCTCAATGTAGAAGTTGCCAGTTTCACAAGCACGATAGTCAGTCTTGACTTCAAATCTTTTGTCACCCATATCAGCGAGAAAAGTATTGAGTAAGTCTTCACCAATCTTTCCACGCTCTAAGTCTGTATCAAAGTGTGGTTGGTAGCCACTCTTAGAATTCGTCATATATTTTAGTCCTTTCTGAAAGTTATATAATAATGTACTACTTTTGTACATGACCTGCCGTATAACCCTAAACCCAACGTTATACGGTTTAAGTTAAGGGAAGCCTGTCACACATATTCTTTACAGTAGTGGGGTGCCAAATCGCACCCCTACTGGTTGGTATTTTTTTCAAGTTTAGGTAGTCAGCAATATTTCTGTAGGTCGAGCCAGACTTTCTCATATCAGAAACAACAGACACTACATGAGGCTCGGAGTAGTGCTTTGGCCCAATGTCCACGCCCCACACAAGTCCAGAGTTTCTTATTTTGTTGTGCATTTCAATTTTTGCGTCTTTACATAGTTTTTTAGTTTTCTCACTATGTTTTAGCCCGTAACCCTCCCCGCCATTTGTGACATTAAGTAATTTGAAGCCACCCTGTCGATACTCTTTGATAAAGTCAACCTCAGCAGAAAGAGTTCCCTCCCAAGAGTCAAAGTAGCCGAGTATGACAAAATTTATGGGATTACCAGCAGAAGTCTCTTTTCTAATCCAATTGTATATAGGCCAAGAATTCCTTTTAGTATCCGTCTCGGTAGAGTTCTTAATGTGTCCTCTTAGTCTTTTTTGTGCGTCACCATTTTTAGTGCAACCTATGTACCTAACGTCATCAGAATTGCTACCAGCGTAGAGTCCGTAAACACATCCCATAGTTAAATAGTAACATAAATGACCTAAGTTTATACGCTGATACTTTCAAATAGCCTCAGACAACCTGTTCTACAATAGATTTATGGCTGGTTTTATCGTACCCGAAGAGCACGACCTCGCATCGGCTCTTATTGAGATTGCTGAAAAGCACGGGAAGTTCAACGAGGACTCGACTGGTATCTGGGCTGGGTACAAGCCAGCAGACCAGAACGAGTACAAGGGAATTGGCGTCAAGTGCTCAAATTGCGTCCTATATAGAGGTGGCTCAGAATGTGCGATTATCGCACTGCCCGTAGAGCCAGAAGGAAAGTGTCGCTTTGCTGTCATTCCTGACGGTGTAGTAGATGCCGAATTAGCAGAACCCGGAATGGACGAAGACGTCAGCGTAGAGAATTACTTTGTAGAACAAGAAGAAGAGATTCCTCCCTACATCAGAGACGCTGTAAAAGAAGTGAAACCAACAGACATCCGAAAAATAGAAATAGATGATTTAATCCCAACGCAGAAGACGGTCAACATGCGACGGGTAGGCGATGTCGGGGAAAAGCATAAGCCCATCAAGGTTTGGGAAAAAGACGGAAAACTTTACTTAGTAGATGGACACCACAGAACTGTCAACCACTTGACTCGTGGAGATGAAGATATTATCGCTCGTGTTTATTCAATTAGTGGCGCTCAAGTTGCGACAGCAGGTTCTAAACCAGCCCCCAAGAAAGACCAAATCAAAGGCTCAAAGAAGAACAAAAAAGGTTCGGCGGCAACTGGCAAAGGCGTAGAGTTCACCGCTTCAATCACTAAGGCGCTTGAGAAAAAAGTAGAAGACCACAACGCCAAAGCCAAGAACGGACGCAAGGTGACCCTGCGTATGCTCAAGGCAGTTTACCGCCGAGGTGCTGGAGCGTTCTCGTCCAGCCACCGTCCAGACCAAAACCGTAACTCGTGGTCAATGGCTCGTGTCAACGCGTTCCTCAAGTTGGTTAAGTCTGGCAAGCCCAACAATTCTAAGTATGTCCAAGACAATGACCTGCTTCCCAAGATGCACCCACGCCATTCGGAAGCGTCAACAATGTCACCTCTTATGGCTTCGCTTGTCGCCGCTCTTGACGAAGACGAATGCCCGCCCGCAACACAAGATATTGAACTGAACCTCAAGAATCGTCAGAACGCTATTGACAATGTTGGTTACGGTCCCCTGAATCCAAAAGAACCCAACGACGAGTTCTGGCAGGAAAAGGCAGATAAGTGGAAGACTTCTCCTGAAGAAGCCAAAAAGAGTGTTTGTGGTAACTGCGTATTCTTTGTTCGCACCCCACAAATGCTGGACTGTATTGCTACGGGTATCGAGCAGGGTGGCTCTTCCGTTGTTGACGCTGATGCTTCAATCGACCAAGCAGAACTTGGTTACTGCGAAGCCCTAGATTTCAAGTGCGCCGCGTCGCGTACTTGTAATGCGTGGGCTGTCGGCGGTCCTATTACTTAACTTGCTTTCTACGCTGTTCTTTGTAGCACTCTGGGCAGACACTCCCATAGAACCACAGTCGATGCGTTCTACAGGGATAAGCACTTCTACGTCTCATTAGTCTGTTCCTTTTTATCTCTCATTTTTTGCTTGTATTCACTCGCAAGATTCTGAGTAGTTTTGTTCTTGTAGTGCACTGTCTTTACTCTATCTGGTCTAAAACTTCTCCACGACTCCCCGCCTTTGGTGCCTCCCCAAACATCAATCCACTCAACACCCTTGTCAGTGACTACATGTTTGATGAACTGGAAACGACCACGTTCATTAGAAATTTTAAGTTCCGTCCCAGGGGAAACGTGGCGACCATTGATTTGAATCTCAGTTTTTACCACCCAAGCGTCGTCTATCTTTAATGTGTTAACTTTGTTGCGTTTTACCATGTGACATAAGATAGCACACATTGTCAAGTAGTATAAAAGAACCGCCCCCCACATTTCATATGAATACGTGAGGGGCGGAACTATTTATGTGACTACTGGCACGAATCGCACTGGAGCAAGTCCATCGGGTCCATTGGCACTGAGTAGCCGTCTACCTTCTCGTTATCCATTTTTTATTCCGCTCTCTTTCTTTCTTTCTTTGTTTGCAATCTTATTTTTTTCTGCAGCACTCGCCGTAGCAGTCATCGCATCCAAGCATTAGTTTTTACCGTTTACTTCGTATGAAGTGTTTGTGGATTCAAAGAAGTTGACCAACTGCAAGGTGTCATTAGCCGTAGCCATCCACTTTGCAGGGTTGCTGACGTTGTAGTGCGACTCAAATCCAAGTTCTTCAAGACGACGGTCAGCCATGTACTTCGTGTAAGTGCTGATGTAGTCGTGGTTGAGTCCAAGGATTCCGTTGGGGAGCATAGCCTTGTTGTATTCAACTTCCATGTCAACAGCGTCAAGAATCATCTGCTTGACCTCTGCAACAAACTCGTCGGTCACGATTTCGGGGTTCTCTTCAAGAATAGTCAGGATGAGGTTGATTCCGAACTTGAGGTGAAGCGACTCGTCACGAACAATCCAGTCAACGAGCGAACCGAAGTTGCGGAGCAGGTTGCGCTGGCGGAACGACAAGGCGACCATGAACCCGGTGTAGAACCAGATTCCTTCCATGATTACTGAATAAGCAATCAGGTTACGCAGGAAGTCCTGCTTTCCCTCAACCGTAGTAATGTCGAGACGCTCGTCAGACATGCGCTTGATGTACTTAACTTCAAACGCTTCCTTGTTAGCGATTGCGGGGTGGTCAACGTGCTGAGCATAAATGGTTTCGCGGTCAACGGGGAACGTCTCAAGGACATACTCGAACGACATGCAGTGGTTCGCTTCTTCCCACATCTGCTTTGCGAGATAGAGGTGAGTCTCTGCTGCGTTCAGGTAAGGGTAAACACCAAAGGCAAGAGCCTTGTTGACGATGAGTTCCGAGGGGTTGAAGAACGACATGAGGAAAGTAATTGCGTGTTGCTCTTCGTCCGTCATTTTTTTGAAGTCGGCAATGTCTTCACCCAACTGAATCTCGTTGGGAAACCAAGTATTTGCTACTGCTTGGTTATAAAGGTCCATCGCCCACTGGTAGCGGATTGGCTTGAGGAGGAGTCCGTCTTGGATTCCCGTTCCTAGAATTGGCATAGATGTATTAATCTCTCCTTGATAATTGCTTGAAAAAGTTAGTTGGAAATCAAGTATAACTGAGATTGACAACCTCAAGTTTGGCGCTAAAATGAGCAGTATGGATGAACAAGAAAATAACTCTCTCCCTTGGGAACCTTTAAACCGAGTGGAGCCAGTAAACCCGCCCCCAGCACCCGAAAAAGGTCTGGCTAACATCGTTCAAGAAGAACCTTCAGACACTCTGAGAAAATTTATTGCCCCCGATGGCAATGCTCAGAACGAGAAAAGTGAATCGGAAATTTCTGGCAACAGAATTAACCCAGATTCGCGCCCAGTTCTTCTGCTCGCTGTGTCACTTGTACTGATTCTTATGGTTTCATCGTTCGTTGTTTCGTTCTTTGGAATTTGGGGAATCTCTGCTGACACTACTAATATCCCCCAACCCATCACATGGATTCCTGCGCTCTTTCTTGATGCGGCAATCCTTGCATACACAATTAGTTACTTTGTTTTTCAGTCTCGCGGAGAGCCTATTTGGAGAACCAGAATGGCACTGTGGGCATTCGCCCTTCTTTCGGTTGCGGCGAACATCGCACACACCGTTCAGATTTTTACTCCAGAAACAACACTTATCAATGCAGTTGTCGGTATCGGAATTACGGCATCGGCACCTATCGCTGTCGTACTTGCTTCTGAAGAGGTTGCGCGTTTGGCGTTCCAACGACCACGCAAGAAAAAGTAACGTAAAGGTCAAACAAAAAAGCCCCTCGCTCACGCGGGGGGCTTTTTTTGAGCGAATGCTTGGGATTTGAACCCAGACCTCTGACTTGGAAAGCCAGTGTTCTACCTAATGAACTTCATCCGCATGAGGGCTTACGAGATTCGAACTCGTTCTGATATTAATCGGTTCCTTTAGCCCCACCACTGCTCTATTTACTTTTACCAAGCATCTCTGTACTCGATAACTCAACCATACACATAAAATACTGAATTATCAAAACGACTCGCGAAGTCGAAACCTTCCACTACCAGTTTAAAGTTGGTTAGGGGACGATGCTAACGGCATACACTATTGATAATCAGTGACTAACCTATCTATAATAAACCCATTTTCATGGGTTGGCGTAGCCCCTCCACCTCGCTAACCAAATAACGGTGCTTCGGGGCATAGCCAAGTTAATGATAACACTATTTTGTGGACTTACCTAGAATTTTATTTGGTAAAATGTGGATATGA
>Ga0214921_10006308_pt1 | contig 16315 bp, 13 predicted proteins | sample LL1505_MetaG_FD_177992 | JGI IMG/M metagenome (GOLD analysis project Ga0214921, IMG submission 177992) | Freshwater microbial communities from Lake Lanier, Atlanta, Georgia, United States - LL-1505 | ecosystem: Environmental > Aquatic > Freshwater > Lake | place: USA: Georgia | collected...
CAACTATATGCCATAGGTAAAGATACTATGCAATCAGTAATATCTAGTAAAGTATTAATTATAAATCTCGATCCACTTGCAATAGAAATATGTAAAAACATAATTTTAATGGGTGTTGGAACTGTAACACTTGTTGATGAAAATAAAGTTATAAGTGAAAAAGATTTGGGTAATTATTATATCAATGAAAATGATATTGGTAAAAAACGTTCAGATATTATTGGTAAACGTATCAGTGAATTAAACACTAATTGTGTTGTAAATAAATATTCGGGTAAAATTAATGAAAATATTGTATCTAAATACAATTTAATTGTATTTATAGATTGTAATTTTAATGAACAGTATTTAAAACTAAATGAATATTGTCGATCAAAAAATATTAAAACTATTTTTACATCATCACATGGATTTTATGGATATATATTTTGTGATTTTGGTACATATATTACATATGATATAGATGGAGAGAAAATAAAATCAGGTATTATCTTATCATGTGTTGATAAAATTTGTATGACTGATAAAAATCATGATTTTTCAGTTGGTGATAAATTTAAAATGAATAATTTAGATAATGAATATGAAATTATAAAAATAATTAATTCTCGAGAATTTAGTATTGATAAAAATATAGATAATCTCGGTGAATATACAGAAATTAAAAAAAAAGTAGAATTAAATTTTAAATCTTTACGTGAATCAATACTTGATCCTGAATTTATAATTACTGATTTTTCTGATTTTGATATGCCTGCAAAACTACATGATATTAATGTTAAAATGTTAACTGGACAGAAAGATACATTAAATTTAGAAGATAAATTTGTTAAAAAAATAATTGATGCATATGATGGATTTTTAACTCCATTAAATTCAATAATTGGAGGATTATGTTCTCATAATATTATATCAGGATTATCTAATAAATATACTCCTATTAAACAATGGTTATATTATGAATGTCATAAAATATGTGAACCAGAAAAAGTGAATTATAATTATAGTGCTATTTATTCTAATCAAGTAAAAGTTATTGGTACTAAATTACAAGAAAAACTATCCAATACAAATCTTTTTATAGTTGGTTCAGGTGCAATTGGTTGTGAACATCTTAAAAACTTTTCTATGATGGGAATCGGGCATCAAACTATTACTGACATGGATATAATAGAAAAATCTAATCTATCTCGTCAATTCCTATTTAGAAATACTGATATAGGAAAATATAAGGCAGAAATAGCAACAAAAAAAGCAAAAATAATGAACAAATATGTTAATATAGATTATAAATTAAATAGAGTTGGTATAGAAACTGAACATATATTTAACAATAATTTTTATTCAAAAATAGATATAATAGTTAATGCTCTTGATAACATTAATGCTAGATTATATATGGACAATCAAGCTATTATATATCAAAAACCATTATTAGAATCCGGAACACTTGGATTAAAAGGCAATGTACAAGTAATTATTCCACATATTACAGAATCATATGGTTCAACCCAAGATAAAGCAGAAGAACAAATACCTGTATGTACTCTTAAAAATTTTCCATACGAAATTTCACATTGTATACAATGGGCTCGAGAACAATTTGAATCAATTTTTGTTCTACCATTTCAAACATATAATAAACTTAAAAAATATTATCAAGAAGATAAATTAAAAGAAAAATTAGATAAAATGTTATTAAATGAATTATATGATATAAAACAACATTTAGAAATAATAAAATCTGGATGTGAAAATAGTTTTAGTAACTTTTTTAATGATAACTATAGACAAAAAATATATGATTTAATAAATCAATATCCTGAAGACTATATAGCAAATGGTGAAAAGTTTTGGTCAGGTGTTAAAAAATTTCCTCGTGTTATTGATTTTACTGATGATACAATTTGTGTAGATTTACTAACTAGTTATGAACAAATTATGAATTCAGTTGGTTTTAAATTTAATAGAGATAAATTAAATATGGATTATATATTAAAAAAGACAGATAAAAAATTTGCTGTCAATTCTGATGAAGATAAAAAAATACAAGAAGAAGACTTAAATCTATTAAATGTAGATGATATAAAAACAGAAATAATAGCACTAATGACAAATACAACATATAAATTTAATGAAATTGAATTTGAAAAAGATGATGATACTATGGGTCATATTAAATTTATGACAGCATGTTCTAATTTACGTGCAAAAAATTATTCTATAAATATTGCATCAGAATTTGAGACAAAAGGTATAGCTGGTAAAATTATACCAGCCTTAGCAACAACTACGTCAGTTGTATCCGGTTTAGTAGCAATAGAATTATATAAACTTATAAATTTTAATGAAACAAATTATAAGATTGAAGATTACAAAAATACATTTATGGGACTTGGTGTATCTTTTATAGGTTCTTCTGAACCAGTTGCATGTAAGTTAGTACATGTCGGAAAATTAGATATATCTTTATGGACAAAATTAAAATATGATAATATGACTATTATAGAATTAACAAATAAATTTAAAAACGAATTTAATGTAGAAATTGACCAAATAATATTCAATAATACATCTATATATACTAGTTATATGAATGAAACAAAAAGAAAAGAAATTTTAAATAAAAACATTAAATTACTTGTTAATAAAACAGATAATATTATTTTACAAGTAAGTATAACTGATGATAATGATATTTCAGAAATTATAAATTTAGAAATAATTTAATTAATTTTTTATTCAATAGACCATTCAACAGATGAATTAATTTTTTTAACATCATTGATTTTAACTTTAAAATCAAAATATTTTTCTGGTTCAAATAATGCGCTAAATCTACCATATGTTAATGTTCCATCATGTTTAAGTTCTTGACTATTTTCGATATTAATAACTTGATTATCTTGAAATAAATAATTCATAAATATTGTTAGTTTTTTATTAAAATCTTTGTCAAAAGCAAAATAATATGTATTTGCTGGACCAACAAATGAATATAGTAATTTAGGTGCATCTAATAATATTTCATAAACCATATCATCGCATTTTTTTTTAGATATTTCTGTACAATTATTTTCTGTTGATTTATTACACTCACAATTATCACATACAGATTTATTATTTCCCTCTATATTATTTACAAAATATATATTTTCTTTATCACATGAATTACAACATTCACATGGTGTAGTGATGATTACTTTGAAATATTTATAATCTATATCTGGTATTTTATCTTTTTCAGTACTATTAACATCGATTTCTTTTTGGATAGTATTTATATCACAATCTAAATCAAAAGTCATAAAAATATACTTTTTACCACGATATAAATATTTTATAAATTTTACATCATTATGTATAAAAGTTAATAATTCAACGACATTATCATTATAACGATTTAAATAATAATATACACCAGCACCAATAGAAATAGCACTTATTCCACCTATTATAATATCCCACATTATATAATTATATATAAATTTATTTATTTAAATATTTAAACACATAAATTTTTAATATATATTTAATATTATATAAATTAATGACAAAAACAACTGTAGAAATAATATATTTTTATATGGATGGATGTTATTATTGCAAAGAATTTAATCCAATATGGAATGATTTATGTTTAAAATTAGAAAATATTATATCAACTTTTAAATATAATGCAAACGAATTAGAAAATGATAAACCAAAAAAAATAATAGATGATTATGGTGAAGAAATTAATGGATTTCCAACAATTTTAATTAAAATAAATAATAAATATCATAATTATAATAGTAATAGAGATGTAACGTCTATTATTAATTTTATATTAGAAAAATTAGATAAAAATGATAAAATATATAAATCTTTACAACAAAATAATAAAAAAACAGAAGATATAAAAACAAATGATGTTGAATTAACATATTTTTACATGAATGGTTGTTATTATTGTAATGAATTTAATCCAACATGGAATGAATTATGTGATAAATTAGATAAAAAAATAATTAAAATAAATAAATATGAAAGAAAAGAATTAGATGAACACGATACACCAAAAAGAATAATTAGTGAATATGGTACACCTATAAAAGGTTATCCCACTATATTATTAAAAGTAAACGATACATATTATAAATATGATAGAGAACGTACTGTAAAATCGCTTATACAATTTATAGCATCTAAATTAAATGAAAATGATAAATTATATAAATATTTATTAGGTAATTTTGCTGAAATTATAACTAAGACAGATGAAAATATGATTGGTGGAAATATAAATAATAATATAAATTATAGAAATAAATATAAAAAATATAAACAAATGTATGCAGAACTCGCTATTAAATATAATGATCTTAAAAAATTAGTTAACATTAAATAAATTAGTTAACATTAAATAAATTAGTTAACATTAAATAAATTAGTTAACATTATTTATTTGCTTTTTGACTTGCTTTTTCCTTTACCTTTATTTTCTTTACTTTCTTTACTTTCTTTACTTTCTTTTTTTTCTGCTTTATCGGTTTTCTTTTTAAGTTTAGGTCCTTCATCGTCTTCATTTTCGTCATCGTCATTACTTTGATTTTCATCTTCAGATTCTTTTTCATTTTCAGATTCATCTTTTTTGGATTTTGATGATTTAGATGATTTTGATAATTTTGAAGTTTTCTTTTTTGGTTCATCTTCTACTTCTTCATCAGACTGTTCTGATACCTCAACATCATCTTTATTTTCATCGTCTTCCTTTTTAGATTTACTAGATTTAGATTTTTTAACTGGTTTTTCATCATCTTTTCCATTTTCTGTATCATCTTTTTTAGATTTTGATTCTTTCTTATTTGGAGAAAATGTTTTTGCTTCTTTCGCATTTGTTACATCTTTAAGAGTATCACGAGCCTGACTTGTAGATACATCTTTAAAAATATTAGTTTCTCCTAGACGCTCACCACCTGTTTCTGATGAACATAGAGTTTCCATAAATTTTTCAAAATGTTCACTCGGTGTACTACTTAGTACATATTTCATATCTACTGAAGTACCATAATGTTCAGCAAATGAATTATATGTATCACTTAGTACATTATCTTCAGAATCTTCAGTAAAGAAGACACGTACATGTGCTGCTTTCATAACACCACCAGAACAATATCCAACATAACCTTTATCGCTTTTTACAGAAGATGATTTAGATTTAGACGGCATATTTATTATTTATATATTATTTTAGATACATATGGCTTTATTTTTCAAATATATAAAAAATCAATTTTTTTTAATCTATAAATAATAAATAATATATAATTCTATATATATATATTAAATGAATTATACATATAATGTCGATTATTCTTATGATAATAAAAAATTAAATATACTTATAGTTGACGATGATACAATTTCTTCAGAATTATTTAAAGATATACTAGAATCATATGGACATAATGTAAAGACATTAGATGAAGGTGTTAAATGTTTATCTAATTGTATAAAAAATGATTATGATATAATATTTTTAGATTATCATATTGGTGATATTGATGGTGTTGAATTGGCAGATTGTTTAAAAGATGTATTACATAAAAAATCATCTATTTATGCATATACAGGAGATTCTAATCCAATGATTATGAAAAAATGTAAGGATATTGGTATGAACGGTGCGATCATAAAACCAATAAATTTAATAAATATTAATAAAATTTTATTAAATATTATACGTGATAAACAAAAACAAAATAAGTTTAATATATGGAATTAAATAAATTATTTATAATATTTTTAATTTATCTAAAATATCATTTTCATTATATGGTTTAAGTAATAATCCATCATATAATGTATTATCTATTTGAATATTTATATCACTAGTTATCGCAATTATTTTATTATTATATTCATTTTTTCGTAATAATCGTATTATTGATATACCATTTATAGTAATCATATTTATATTTATAAAAATCATATCATAATTATTAATTTTTACTAAATCAAATAATAAATCATTTGATATTATATTGTCTATAGATATTTGGGTTATATTATAATTAAATTTTAAATTATTAATTATATCTTTAAATAATAAAATCATGTTTTCATCGTCATCTACTAACAATAAATTTGCTTTAATTTGTAAATATTCTAATTTTTTTTTAATTATATGTGTATTATTATTAATTTTTAATGGATGAGAAAATATAAATTCAGTTCCTTCTAAATATTTACTATTAATTTTTATTATTCCTCCTAATAATTGTGCAATTCGATTACATATATATAAACCAAGACCGTTACTATTTGATTGTGTTATAGTATAATTACGTTCATTATTTAAAATATTATTTAAATTTTCTGTTTTTATTCCAAGTCCTGTATCACGTATACTAAAATTAATATATCGTGTTGTTGTGTTATATGATATAGATAATATTATTTTATTTGTTTCCCTTGGTTTTGAATATTTAACTGCATTAGTTAAAATATTAATTAAAATTTGTTTTATCCTAGTAATATCAGTTAAAAATAAATAATTAATTTCTATTAAAGTTTTATCAAGATTAATATCAAAAATTATATTAGCATTTGTTAAATATTTTGAAAAATCAAATTTAATATCATCTATTAAATCATGAATATTTGTATTTTCAAATTTAAGAGATAATTTATCAGATTCAAGTCTATCAATATCTAAAATATCATTTATTATTTTCGTCATATCATATGTTGATTTATTTATTATATCTAAATATTTTTTAAATTGTTTATCTATTATTTCATTGTTTATAATTTTTTTTTCAATTAAATGATTAGCAAAAGTTATAGTTTGTAATGAATTTCGTAATTCATGACTTAGAAATCCATCATTATTTATTTTTTCATTATTTTTTTCATTATTAATTATAATTATATAATATATATTTTCTTCATATAAAATAGTATTTATAACTATTAATAAATTAGTATTTATAGTATTTTTATTTATTCTATAATTAATTTTTTTATTTTTATAAATTTCATTAATTTCTAATATATCTTCTAATTCTGAAAATATATCAAAAATTTTTTTATTCAAATATTCAGTTATATAAATATTTAAAAATGAAATAATATTTTTTGCAACTATATTTATCATATATATATTAAAAATATTATCACATACAATAACACCATCAGTCATCATATCTAAAATATCATTAAAAATACATTGTTTTGAAATTGGCATTATAGATAAATCATTCATAGATGTGTTATAAATCAGTATTGATAAATATTGTATAAATAAATCTATACTTGAATTAATTATGTGTTTATTTAATAATAAAAAACCAATAGTATTATTATTAAAATTTAAATTATATTTATATGATTTACTATTAATATGTGAATAATCATTTACTTTAATTTTTGTATATATATATAATTCATACTTATATTCTTTTTCATTTATTAATCCAAAATATTCATTTATAAAAGAATTATATAGATATGATATATCTGTATCTGTATTATCTAAATATATTTTATAGTATTTATTAAATAATCTTATAATATTACTCGACATTTAATATAATATTATTTTTTATATAAATAAATATTATACTAAATATAATGAAAAAATTTTTAATTATAATTATAATTATTATATTAATTATTATTTTATGGTACAATAATAAAAAAGAAAATTATATAAATTATGATAATACATCTATTGAGCAAAAATCACAAAATTCTAAATCTGCTAAAAGTCAACAATTAACTCCAATTGGTGTAATTAATCAAAATAATGATAATCCATTAGATTATGATATTTGTAAAAAAAATATAACAAATATAAATGATACTGCATGTAGTGTATATGAACATAATACTGAAACACAGTTAGAATGTAATAAACGTGCAAAATGTTGTAATGATAAATCATGTCCATGTGATAAATATCTAAATAATTTTGGTAATGAAACATTATTTAGTGATGTTTTATATATTACAGGTAATTCTTGTCCAAATGATACAATGGCATGGGAAAAATGTAAAAATTTAATAAAAAAAAACGAAGGTGGTTCTTGTGTAGAATTTGGTATGACTGGAAATTTTTATTATTTTCCAGACAATTATGCCGATATTAGTGATTACCCTACACCAACAGTATATCAACGTCTATCATTTAGACCATGAAAATAATATAATAATAACATAATTATAATTTTATTATAGAATATTAATATATGACAAAAAACACAATGATATATATAGTTATTATTTTATTATTATTTGTAATAATTCTATCATCAAATAATAAAGATAAAAACGATACTTTTAAAAATATAGAAAATACAAAATATATAGAAAATATATACAATCCAGAATATACAATAAAAATTGATGATACATCATATGTAACAGAATGTAAAACATCAGTTGATACAATTAATTTATATCCAGATTATTATCCATATACATTTGACTATAAACCATATTATTATAGATTATATCCTTATCCATTGCGACCTCAATATCATTATCACAAGAAAGCGGTATTAATTTCTGATCACAAACCATCATAAAATCTATTGATTTTATGATTATTTGATACAGATTATATCAATTTCTTCATATTCTAAAGAATGATAAATTTCATCTTCCGTATCAGAAGAACACATTGATAAACTATCACTATTTTTACTATCATCGTTTGTATCTTCATTTTCATCATCTGTAATATCATCATTTAACATATATTTTTTTAATTCAGAAGTAGACATATTTGTTTCATCATCTGATGATATAACTGATAATATTTCAGTTTCTGTATCATATTCTGTATCAGATTCTATATCAGACGAATATACTTTACTATTTTTTATACATTTTCTACATGTAAAATATGTTCTTTTATTATAAAGTTCTTTTTGTTTAATAGATTTTTCTATTTTTTTAATATCTTTTAATAATTCTAATTGTTTTGTTTTTTCATTTTCTATTTTTAATTGTATTTCTAATTCAATTTGATTTGAAGTAATTTCTTTTTTATTTTTTTTATCCATTTTTAGTAATTTATTTAAAATATCATCCATTAATATGTTAATTTAAATTAAAATTATCTTATATAAAAATTAATAAAAAATATCCTATCATATACTTTATTTTTAGTTATTAACAAAAAAAACGCAGGTTTTATTAAGATGAAAGAACACACTCATGAATAAAATTACGTATATCTCCATAATTATTATCAATAAATAATTTATGTATTTTTAATAAACATTTTTTTACTATTAATAAATCATTATTTTTATCATAATTTTTATCGTGTGGTCCTTTAAATATATTTATAAGAATTATATTACGATCATGCTCTTCTATCCAGGATGTTTCATTAATATCAAGTATTACAGTTGATTTTTTATTATGATTAAATATTTCTAAATTTTTTTTTATATCATTTGAATATTTTAAATAAACTCCTTTAAAAACATTTGTACCGATTAAATGGATAATTGTTGATATAAATATATCAGTTAAAGTTCTATTTAATGTTGATAATATATAAATATCATAATAATTATTTATTTCTAATAGAAATTCTTTTATATAATTTCTGTAATAAATAACAAATAAATTCATATCAAAATCTTTATAAATTAATAAAAAATTTTTCATACGTGCACATTTATCAACATCTGATATATCAATTAAATGACACATATATATTAAAATACCATTTAAATCTAATATTAATATTGGGCGTATTGGTTGTGTCATCAGCATATATGGCGGATATGTAAATGTTATGTCATCTTTAATCAATGATGTATTTTTAATAATTTTTTGTTGTTTTAACATATCATTTTCTGATATATTATTTACAGAATTTTTATCAATTATTTTTTCATTATCTATATCATATTGTGACATAATATAATAAAAAATTGAATCTTTAAATATCTATTATTATTAAGTTAAATATACTATTATAAACACACATATTATGAATATGGACGAAAATAAGTTTATTGATTATTTGAATTCTCTTCCCGATACAACCGAAAGAGCAGAAATGATTGATTATTTAAAAAAACAAATGAAATTTAAGAAACAAACATTACATTTTAAAGATAAAATTAATGTAGTTATGAGTTTCATTAAATTTATGACAACAATATGTATCCATTCAAATGTTAAAATTTATGGATCTTTTACACGTAATTTGCTTGAAAAAATTTTTATGGATACATCAGATATTGGTTACGGTGATCCGCTTAATCATGATATAGATATGATAATATATAAATCAAAAAATGATTTTGATAGCGATGTTATTAATTTTTCTGATTTTATGTCTCTACTTCGTATTGTTTCTAATAATAGTTTATACAATTTTGATTTCTATGGATTTAAAGTTGCAGATGTTTTAGATACAACTTTAAAAAAAACAGATGTACAACAGGAATCTGGATTAAATAAAACATTTTTAGTTGATATACCACATTATATTATTATTCTTGTTAAAGATGATATTAAAATAAAGATTGATATGTTATGTTACAAAAATGATACTGGAATTGAAACATGGCAAAATGAATTCAATATAAATAGTTTATCTTTATCAGATGATGGTATTATGATTAATAAAGATACTGAGTATAGAGATAGTTATAAAATGTTCGAAACAATATATTCTATAATAAATAAAACTGCTATTTGTAATTTACCATTTACTACATTATTTACTGATTTTGAATGGAAAATTAGAAGTGAAAAAGTAAAAATTGTTAATCAAATAATTTGGTTTTTTGCAAACAGAACTAAAATATTAAGTCTTGGTTATAAACAAATTGATTCTGATTTACCATTTTTTGATTATGCTATAGAAAAAGAAGAAACATGTCAATTATCAGGTAATGAACCACCATATATTAAAATAAAATTAACATGTTCACATTATATTTCAATAATGGGTCTTGCTGGACTTGTTAATATACGTGGATCAGAATGGACTGAAGCAATTAGATGTCCATATTGTCGTCATGATTTAATATTTCAAATGATAGATAGAACACCTGAAAAAATTAAAATTCCTGAACAACCAAGAAAAGAACTTATAGAAATTGATAAATATGAAGTAGAACAACAATTATTTTCTGATGAAAATATGGTGTATATTAGTAATCTACTTAAAAATCAACAATTACCTAATACTAATACTAATACAAGTAATTCTGTGCAAGATTTGAATGTGCCTAGACCTATAGTTGCGGGTCCTCGTACACATACATTGATTGGTCGTAGACGGACTACTGACGAATATCGTCAATTAACACTCAATTAGAATAATTATAAATATTTCTAGTATAAAATTGGTGCAAATATCTTATTTTGGATATATAACACACCATATGCATTATTATTTATTTTAATAACATTAATTTTTTTAAAATCATTTATATTTGTATATTTATTTATAAAATTTGATAAATTACTTAATATTATTACACCATCATAAATTTCTGTTGATGTATATGCTAATTCATAATTATTTGAATAAGTATTAGGATTAATACTAATATTTGTTATATCTATTTGTTTATTGGTACCGGCATCCGGTGTAAGATAATTTGCATTATATGATAATAATATTATATCACCTAAAATTAATCCATTTAATGTATAAATAACATTTGCATTTGTTTTTTGATCATATATTTTTGGTATTGATGTAAATATTGGTGTTAATATAGCTTGAGTTATTGAACCAGATGTTGTTTTAATATTAAATAAATAATTTTGATTTGAACTTGTACCGGATATTATATTAATTGTTGTTGCTAATATATTTTTTGTGTCGTATTGTCCTGCTAAATTTGTAATATTAGTTGTATCGGGAACTATTAAATTTATTGGTGTAAAATTAAATGTATTTAATGTATTTGTATTTCCATCATATGTTTTATTTGTATTACTAAAAGTACCTATTAATGTTATTGGTTTTACTTTTAATGTACCATTAATATATATAAAATTATAATTTGATAATCCGGTACCAATTGGATTTGATGGAATCAACGAATTATCATAAGTACCAGCATTCGTTGTTGATGGAACAGTTGTGATGGTATTATATTTTATTGTTACACTAGTTACAGTATCACCATTTTTTAATCCAAATGATGTAAAACCATTTGTACCTAAATTTAATTCGGTGCCATAATCAGTTGACTGATTACCTGCCATTATTGTTAATGGTGCTAGTGTTATTGTACCACGTGTTATATAACTATTTACATATACGTAATTTGTATTTGTTGTAGTATCTTGTATTTGTATTTGTATTATATTTATTGTTGCTTTATGTGTACCTATATTTTTATTTTCAAATATAACATCACTATTAATAATACTTATTTCAGGTTGTCCTGGTATATATGTATATATATTATATGTTGATGGTAATAAATTTATATTATAATTTCCTGTTCCATTATATTTTTCTTGTATATTTATTTTTGATAAATCTAAAAATATTACACAAAATACAGCGATTGATGCTATATTAAAATTTGTATTGTTAGGTGCATATAACATTGGTTGTAAAGTTATTTGTTGTTGTGTAGAATTAATACCCAATTGACCAGATTGATTGTCACCACAAGCATAAACAGAACCATCACTAAATAATACAACAGTATGAGAAGCACCACAAGCAATATTAATAGCATCAGTTATTTCTTTATCGCTTGAATTAACCATTTGTGTTAATACATTTTTATATTCTACTTCATTTAAAGTTTTATTGATACCTAATTGACCAAATTTATTAAAACCACAAGCATAAACAGAACCATCACTAAATAATACAACAGTATAATAAAAACCACAAGCAATATTAGATGCAAATTTTCCTTCTGGTAAATCGATCATTGGTTGTAAACTTGATTGACCTATAGTCGAACCAATACCCAATTGACCATATTGATTGTCACCACAAGCATAAACAGTCTTATCACTAAATAATACAACAGTATGAAAAGCACCACAAGCAATATTAGATGCAAATTTTCCTTCTGGTAAATTACTCATTGGTTGTAAAGTTATGTGATTATAATCAACAGAATTAATACCCAATTGACCATAATAATTATAACCACAAGCATAAACAGAACCATCACTAAATAATACAACAGTATGATACGAACCACAAGCAATATTAATCGCACCAGTTATTTTTTTATCGCTTGAATCAACCATTTGTGTTAATACATTTTTTGGTACTGTAGAATTGATACCCAATTGACCAAACATATTTAAACCACAAGCATAAACAGAACCATCACTAAATAATACAACAGTATGAAAAGTGCCACAAGCAATATTAATCGCACCAGTTATTTTTTTATCGCTTGAATCAACCATTTGTGTTAATACATTTTTTCCTTGTCTAGAATTAATACCCAATTGACCAGAATTACTACCACAAGCATAAACAGAACCATCACTAAATAATACAACAGTATGATACGAACCACATGCAACTTTAATTGGTACTACACCAGGATTTAAATTAATGGGTAATTTCATACTATTTAATATTTTTGTATTAGCAGGAAGAATAATACCCAATTGACCATCCTGATTCCAACCACAAGCATACACATTACTGTCGTTTCCTATAATTAATGAGTGGATTGCATTTGAACCACCACCACCAAGTGTATATTTATAATTCTTGATATCATCTGTAAAATATAATCCAATTAAATTTATATTACCTTGTTCTAATATCCAATCACCATTCATTGCTGTATTTCCTGTCTCATTTATAGATGCATGTATATTTATATTTAATTTATTTTGTATTTGATTAATAACATAATTCCAATTAGAATTACTTGCTATATTACAATCCATAATGTCAAAATTAAGCATACCATAATCATTTTTAAGAAAACTTAATAAATCAATAAACTCAGTCCAGGTATTTAATTCTGGATCTTGATTTTGAACATTATGTAATATACTATGATTAAAACAACGTATAAATTGATAGAAAGGTTTATCATCATTTTCTTGAAATAAACCAAAATTAATAAATTGTGTATCGAGTGCTGTAATTTTAGTTCGTATAGTTTGTAAATTATCTTGAAAAAAATCAACAACTATATTTTGTGTATTATGAGTAAGTGAATTTATAACAGTTTGTTGATCGCGAACAAGCGAATCTATTAATAATAAATTTGTCATATATATATTAATAAAAATTGAATAAAAATATATTAAATGTATTAAGGATTATAATATATAAATAAATAATGACAACTATATCATCTGCACCAATGTCACGTCTTTTTCTAAAACGCATTCAAGGTGATATAAAAGATCTTGATCGTAATCGAATGGAATTTGCACAAGCAATTCAAGATGAACAAAATAATAAGCTTTTTTATTTTATGCTTCGACCAAAAGATACACCATATACAGGTGGTTTATATATTGGCAAAATAGAATTACCAGACGATTATCCAAAAACTCCTGGTTCCTTTTATATGTTAACACCTAGTGGACGATTTACGATTAATACAAAAATTTGTCTTACTAATTCAAGTTATCATAAAGAAAATTGGACTCCAATATGGTCTATTCGTAATATGATTCTTGGTGTTGCATCAATTTTTGTAGCAGATGATACTACAGGTATTAGTCACATCAAAGATACTCAACAAAATCGTAAACAAATGGCAATCAATTCTGTTGAATTTAACATGAAAAATTATCCAGATATATTTAAGAAATTTAACTTTTTTGTAAATCCAGATAGTTCTGTAAAATCAGATGAAGAAGTAAATGAAATTGTTAATGTTAATAAAGTAAAAAATCAAAATACACCAGAAGAAAAAACAATACAAGTTGTTAAAGAAGAAGTTAAAGAAGAAGTTAAAGAACAAGTTAAAGAAGAAGTTAAAGAACAAGTTAAAGAACAAGTTAAAGAACAAGTTAAAGAAGAAGTTAAAGAACAAGTTAAAGAAGAAGTTAAAGAAGAAGTTAAAGAAGAAGTTAAAGAAGAAAATGTACCTGTAAAAAAAAAAGTTATGCGCCGTGTAGTTAAGAAAAAAGATACTGTACAAGAACAGGAAAAGACAGAAGATGAAAATACACCAGTTAAAAAGAAAGTTGTAAAACGTGTAGTTAAGAATAAAGAAGATATAAAAGAAGCTAAAACAAATGAAATAGAAAAAAAAGAAGAGAATTTACCAGTTAAAAAGAAAGTAGTAAGACGTGTTGTCAAAAAGAAAGATAATGTAGATAATGTAGATAATGTAGATAATGTAAATAATTTAGATAATATAGATAATGCTTAATATTATATTTTTGACATATTTTTTTATTATAAAATTACGAATTTTAATTATCTTAACAGTTCTTAGAATTTTTATTAAGAGATATAAATGATCTCATCATTTATATCTCTTAATAAAAATTGAAACCTGAAACTGATTGATATAACTAGATATTATTATATAAATATTATATACATATATAAATATGGCTACTCAAATTAAGCGTAATACCTTCGGTGGTAAGAAATACAAACAGGCAAAATCCGGCAATGTTCGTAGGCGTTCAAAAAATCCAGATATGCCAGTTGATGTATCATCTGGTTTCGATCATTATGCTCTTGTTTTGAAGCGTCTTGGTAACAATCGTTTGCATGTCAAACTAGATAATGGTATGGAAGTTCAAGCAGTTATTCCCGGTCGTTTCATGAAAAAAGTGTGGTTTAATGCAGGTGATTACATTCATGTAAAGCGTGAAGGTGAAGATGGAAAGTTTTATTACGATATTTTTCAAAAAATTGTAAATGAAGGAGAATTACAAAATGCAAAGGCTGCGATTCAAAAGAAACTAGATGATGGAGAACAAGATATATTTCGTCCAGATTCAAAAATTGAAGAAGAAGAGGATGATGATTTTGATGAAGTGCCTGATACTTCTAATAGTGAATCAGAAGATGGAGATGAAATGTTGGAACAGATGTTTGGTTCAAACAAAAATGTAAATAAGAAAATGATTGATAGTGAACCACAAACAAAGACGGATACTAAGACAAAGATTACAGCAGACAAGATTCAACGAAAGAATGTAACAGTTGACAAATTAATTCGTAAGCAACAACAAAAGGATCGTGATACGTCTCGTCGTGCGGAACCAGAATTTATTGAAAAACCAACATCACTTGTTCAAGCAGGAGAATCTGAATCTGGTTCAGATGATGTAAATATCGAGGATATTTAGATACATTTTAGATTTTAGA
>Ga0214921_10006309_pt1 | contig 16306 bp, 13 predicted proteins | sample LL1505_MetaG_FD_177992 | JGI IMG/M metagenome (GOLD analysis project Ga0214921, IMG submission 177992) | Freshwater microbial communities from Lake Lanier, Atlanta, Georgia, United States - LL-1505 | ecosystem: Environmental > Aquatic > Freshwater > Lake | place: USA: Georgia | collected...
TTCTTTGTAAAAGGATAAGTAAGACGCATTCATATGTCCAACAAAATAGGAGTCCAAGTTCTCTAAATGAAACATATATAAAGCATCTTCGTCCGACAAAGTATAACATTGAACCAAATTCACAAACGCTTTTTTATCCTCTAAAGAACAATCGACAAAAGGGATGGTTATTACGAGGTCCGGTTTGGTATATTTCGTCCGAATTTTTGGATGAAATCGAGGATGGATACGAAAAGGCCGGCGATAAAATCCGCGCCAGAAATCATATACGTGATATACGGGCTGGACATTCCAAAAAGGATAGGCCAATTTGATATACAAAAAAATGATAAATAGACAGAGAACCACGGACAATAAAACTATCTGGGGAATATTTTGCGATTCTATATAGAGAACCATTCTAAATAATTATATAATCCTGGATGTTTATATAATTTTAAGGAGCCGAATACATATTTATGATAAAATTTAACCCTTTCCCTCACTTCGTATCAACAATAATTCATAGATTTTAGTGACCCGATGAGCCCGATAGGGCGGGGAGGGTTCACTCTATCTATTTTCAGTCCGCTTCACTGTAAAAAGTTCTACTCTTTATTGGAAATCGACCGATTCGGTCGATTTCCAATAAAGAGTTAAATCATTCATTTATATGTTATTTTTATTATACTCAATATATTTTTGATGATATTCATTATATTTATTATTTTTTGACAAATATATTATCTGTGGTGTATCATAATGTCTGATATGATTTAATAAGTCAGTTTTCCAATCATACGAATTACCATATACATCCATTTGATAAATTCTTATAACAGTAAATCCATTTTTCAAAGCATAATTCATCTTTTTGAAATCGGTTTCTTGACGCTCTTTTAAGTCCACTTTTTTATGATATCTGGGTACGTGTTTTAAATGTTGGTCACCATCTGATTCAAATAAAATATTATATTCATATAAGAACATATCAAAAGGTAGTGGTTTGAAATTTCTACAATCATCAAATGATTTTTGAATAGAAACCATAAATCCATTTACTTCAGTTAGAAATTTATATAAAATAAGTTCTGTTTTATTTTTACAAAATGGACATCCACTACCAGACAAATGGTCACATGGGTGTTGATGAAAATATTCATTACACTGTAAACATCCTATTTCAACTGGCGTGCTCCTATCTACATATGTTTCTGGTGTTATTCTTGAATAATCAAATAATAACGAGTGACGGTTTTTTGATTCTTCAATAAACTCATCTAGTGTTTTTCGTCTACTAATAATCGCTCGATTTCTTCCACATTCATAACAACCTTGAGAATGAGTAATATGGTTTGAAGGTGACTGTGAAAAATCACCATGTATTTTACATGTAATAATCAGTGGCTCTGTCATTTTTGTATAAACAGAAAGAGAGTAATCATATTCATCTCCGTGTTCTTTCCTTGATTCTGTAATAAATTCTTCTGTAGAATGTATCCACATTCTGCGAGCACATTTATCACATCCTTGTCCTGATAAGTGATTATTAGGAGTTTGTTCAAAATCGCCATGAATATTACACCCAATTTTAACTTTTGATACAGCATTTATCCAAACCGTATTTTCATAATTATATAAGTTTCCGTGAATGGATATCGCCTTTGTTATAAAATCTTCTGTATTTGTAACCCAATTCAGGCATTTCATACAACCATTGCGGCGGCATAAATGTCCGTTCGGAGTTTGTTGAAATACACCATGTCCTTTAACTTTACATAAAATATTAACAGGAGTAGCAACATTTATGTATTCTACAAGACTATAGTCCCATCTCTCTCCCCAGATAGCTATGGCTTTTTTTTTAAAATCATCTGTATTAGAACGCATCCTTATACTATTATGCTGAACTGCACATTTGCGACATCCTGCTTTTTTACCTAAATGTCCGTTAGGAGTTTGTGAAAATGGTCCATGTTTTCTACATATAATAGTTACTTGAGAACACGATAAAACATATATTGTATCGCTATAGTCATAAAGGTATCCATGTATTTCTCTTGCTTTTTCAATAAATTGTTCTGTATTCATTCTACGGTTTTTTCCTCGTGTGATTTTACCACAATCAGGGCATCCACTACCGCGTAAATGAACCTTTGGACTTTGTAAAAATATTTTTTTATGGACATTACAATAAATTTCTATTGGAGTCGTCATAGTAATTACTTCTGCTTGTGAATAATCATATTTATCTTTATGAATTAGTTTTGCCCGTTCAATCAGGGATATTGTTTTTTGATTAGAGGTAATTTTATCAGTTTCCGGCATAGATACATATCTATGCCGAAATTCTTTATATTGTTTCAATTATATATATAAATAATCTCCCCTCCCCTACACTGAATATTCATTTACAATATATATATACAAAATTGAATATATCCCACATATTATTCCTTTATGACAAAATAATGGACCTAGCTATCGAACCCGATATATATACACCCAATATGAATGAACAAGGGAATTATGTCGACAAACTCCCCGCTTTCTACAAACCCGGTTATTATTGTCCCTGTGGGGCTCGTAAAGATAAAATATATGATTCTCGACAAAAAATGAAAACGCATATTGAATCGAAAGCACATCAAAAATGGCTCGCTGACTTGAACGCAAATAAAGCGAATGTATATGTCCGCTGTTTCGAATTAGAAGAAACGGTAAAATCGCAGCAAATCATTATCGCCCAAATGAATCGCCAACTAGAAACCAAAACGAAAACCATCGACATTCTTACAGAGCAATTGACTAGAAAATCCGAACCTTCTACCATCAATTTATTAGATTTTTGAAAATATCACCAATTTTTGCGCGGCATCTCGCATGGGTCCATCCACCATAGAAACGAACCCCTTAGGAATAAATCCAACCTTACTCACCATCTCTATTATTTTTGCACTAGGCTCCATATAAAGTGTCAATTCATTCTGTCTGACATTTTTCGAAGCCTTATCCACAAAGGTCTCTTTGTGTATGAGTTCATATTCATTCGAACCGTCAACATAATCCGAAGTGTAAATAAACCCGCCAAAATCAATAACGGTTTTTTTCACGCGTTCAGGACCTAATTGTTCGATAGAATCGAGAACAGCCGGTTTGGCTCCTGGAATAATGGCGTTGAACTGGTCTTTCTCTGCTAAATGAATGACTAAATATCCTCCCCTTTCCAACCAAGAATAACAATTCTTGAAAAACACGATTTTGTCCGAGATTTCATAAAGAGTAAAATCGAGACATAATATCATCGTAAAAGCGTCCTTATCAAACAACATAGGTTCTCCAATATCACCCTTTATGATGCCCCCTTTGGATTTAGAATGGTTACTTTTCTCATTCAATATACCCTTTTGGACCATCGCCAAAGACCTATCGACACCTATAGCATTATATCCAGCCGAAACCAAAGAATTCACCAGAGTTCCTGTCCCTGCTCCCACGTCCAATATTCTCGACCGGTTTTTATCTGGGTTCAAAGTTCTCATAATAATCCCTAATTCATATTTCACTCTAGCATCTGGCAACATAAGTCTATCATAAATATCACAATAAAAATCGTCATATATGTCAGCATCCGTTTTGAGAGAAAATGGCCCCGTTTGTTGAAAAGACTCGACCGCCAGTTTTTTCTTATGATACCAACACAATCCTAAGAGAACAATACAAGATATCATCAAAATTACTAAATATTTCATTTATTTATATAGATAAATGAAATATGCCGAGTTCTACCCTTTGGTTCAACGTAAAACACCTCCACGTAATTGAACACGTGTATCATTCAAAAAAGTCTTATAACCCACTTTCGGGTCATCATTACGAACCGGTGCTAAAACATCCATCCTATATTTGTCAAAAAGGTTTGGATGTGGTTGTGTCTCGATAACCGATGGCGCTGCCATTTTTACCCGATATAACTCGCTGTCTGATCTAGGAATATATTCGGCTTGTGGTGCCCGTTGAAGTGCGAAAAACTGGTTTCGCAAAGAGGACTCCGAATCGACCTGTGAAAAAAATCCGTCAACAGGTCCACGGCTTTGTGTCGGCGCAAACTGGCTTTCTATATGAAAAGAACCTCTATCAATAATTCCCACTTTTGGTAATGTAATTCGGTCAATCATAGGGAATCGCGCGTATTTCGTAGGAACAGGTCGAACAGAGAAATTCGGCTGTAAAGGAGTGTCGCAAGAAAATCGAGAAAGAATTCGGCTATTCAATTCGTCTACTCGCTCGTTTTGTCCATAAAGAATCCCGCTAGGAATCCCGTCGATAGGCTGATTCACTCTATCTATTTTATTCATATCCTTTTTATAATACCTAAATATTATTCTTTATGACAACTATCTGTATAAATATTTCAATATAACCCTTGATTACGAAACCGGTCATTATAATCGACCCATCTATTCTCTATATTCGACCAACTGGGTAATTGTCCGCCAAAAATCCCCTCATAATAATAAAACCGATGAGTTTCTTGTAGTCTCTTCCAATATTGGTCGATTGCCGATATATTTTTATCTACACCCGTCTCTTGTAATTTACTCGATTGTGCTAAGTTCTCCATTAATAAAGGTATAAATTCCTTTTTGATAATATATCCAGTCGTTGTTTGATTTTCTATAATACGCCTGAATCCAGCCATCTCCATCCGCGTATTTTCCGTATTTCCATGAAACAACGGTTTCACAGTAGTTCCTCTAGGAGTGAGAATAATCATATCCCAATCCAACGTATCTTTCACTTTTTCAAACCCTCCCAGAAATCCTTGAAAATTCGATTTATCTAAAATAAAAAAATCGTCCTCAATTACCGCCCCATAAGAATCCCCATTTTCATCAGAACTCAATAAACTCAACGCTAATAAATGCGAATAACAACACCCAAGAGCTCCATCGGCATTTTCAATCGCTTTCATCCGTTTTATAGAAGACAAAATCGGCCACGCCGTTTTCAATCCCTCAAAATGTTCTCGCCTATCTTCTCGACCTTCTAAATTAATATAATAACCAAATAAGTTTGTCATAAAGGAAATATAAAGATATAAATATAATCTTTTATATATTTTTCCTTTATGACAAATCCAGTTCTCCTTATTATGAATTGTGTCAAATATCGTTGGAAAGCCCAACAACAAATCGATGGTTGGTTGAAATCCGTAAAAATCCCCTATTATCACGTATTAGGGGATGAGAACTTGGAGACAGCCTACAAATTTGACGATGAAAACCGGATTTTATATATCGGTGTTCCCGATGATTATTGTTCTCTTCCAAAAAAAGTCATAAGGGCTTTCGAGGCTTGTCATAAAGAATTAGATTGTGATTATATTTTTAAAACGGATGATGACCAGATTCTCACTGACCCTACGTTTTTCGATTCTTTAATATCCCGATTAGACCCCGCCTATATTCACTATGGTGGACATATTTGTAAAATAGAGGAAGAAGGGTTCTCCGGATATTGGGAATATCATCCCGAATTACCGCGCACCGTTTATCTTATAAAAAACGTTTATTGTAATGGCCGGTTCTATATTGTCTCTCGAACAGCCATAGAAGAATTGATTCATAAAAAAGAAGAAATTGACGCACATTATTTCGAAGATTATATTATCGGGTTTTGTTTATCGGAGGCCATAAAAACCAATATTTTCGAAATTGATAATACTGTTTTTGTAGATATGACATAAATATTATTCCTTTATGATAATATATGTCTGTTGTGTTCTCTACTTGTTGGTATTGTTTAAAATCAAAATATGACAAGGGATTATATCATTCTTGGATTCATTATATGTTATCGAATGTGAATAATTATTATTTGGTCATTTATACAAATAAAGAGAGTTATCCCATTATAAATCAATATGCGGAGAACCCGCGAATCAAAATTGTTTTGAAAGAAATCGAAGATTTTTATTATTATCGATACAAAGACGAATGGATACGGAATCACGCGTATAATACCTCTATCAATACTCGAACCACTTGGGAAGTCAATATGTTATGGTGTGAAAAAACTCGGTTTGTTGAACAAACCAGACGAGAGAACCTTTTTTCTATGGACGATAATATATGGTATGGTTGGTGCGATATTGGGTATTTTCGCCCATATTCATTAGACCCGAGATATACACCGATGACGATGGAAGAGTTGGCGAATTGGCCAAATCCAGAAAAAATAGCCGAATTAAATCGCACGAAAATCCATTATGCCTTAGTGAATACATTTATTATGCCGCTGATTAAAATAGTGAAAGCCAAAAATGAGTTTGGATTACCAGAAACGCCTATTCCACCGAATCAATTATCTATTGCTGGTGGCTTCTTTTTGACAACTTGCGAGAACTTAGATTGGTGGGTTGATACATTTGAAACCCGATTGCGACTTTATTTTGAACATCATTACTTAGTGAAAGACGACCAAATGATTATTATCGATTGTATATTATCCAATAATGATAGATTCAAACTTCATCGATATGAATCCGAAACATTTGACAATTGGTTTATGTTTCAAAAATTATTGGCGTAAAATATCTAATTATAATGTATAATGTTATGGCTTTTGTGAATATTTCTGACTATACAACTGTATATCATGGAACATCCTCGCTTTATTTTGATTATATAAAGCAGGACGGATTAACTGGTATGTATCCGGATGGATTATATCAAAAATTATTAATGTATTATCGATTAATACCACGAGAAAAAAGAGTTGGCTTTTCTAAAAATTTTATTAATGAATTTATTAAAAGACAAGAAAATATTCGAAAAACTAAGGAAATAGATATATCTTTAACAAATGATTATACACAAGCAAGTGAATACGCAAATACGATGAGAATTAATGGCGAAGGTCCTGGATATATAATACAGATGATTCGAGACAATTATGAAATATTAAAAGGTATATTAATAGATGAACGTTCTATAAAAGCTTTAGATATGTTTTTAACAACATTTGTTGGGCATACTGGCATTATATTATTATTTAAAAAGTCTGAATTATTAGAATTAGTACCAGAAGAAGATGGAGGGTTTGTTGAAACCCAATTTGATAGACCACTAGAACGTGGGGGAAGAATTTTATTTAAATATGCTATTCCACCAAGAATGATATATTTAGCAATACTTCAACAAGATAGAGATCGTATAAAAATTGTAAGAATAGATACTGAAGAAGCTCGAAAATATATTTATAATAAAATAAAAGCAGAAACAAAATGTGATGGATTAGTATGTGACTCAGGACATAAAGGAGGGTTAAGAGTAAAACATAAAAGTATTAAAAAACAAAAACAAAAACGAAAAACTAAAACAAAACAAAATAAAATACACTAATAGATCTTATGTTATACATATCTATAGTTGAAATTTTGTATATTTTATCATAATTTACTAACTACATATTATTATATATAAAAATACAAAATAAAAACATCGAATCATAGTAATCATATATATCCTTTATGATTACTGTTCTGATACCCCTCTATAATGGCGTTGAATACCTAGAAGAAGCCGTCGAATCGGTTCGTTCGCAAACATTCCCCGCGTGGGAAATCATTATTGGCGTGAATGGACATCCGCCCAATTCCGCTATCTTCCAACAAGTCCAATCAAAATATGGGTCGATAGACAATATTCGCATAATGGACCTTTATGACCTCCCCGAAAAAGGCAAATCGGCAGCCCTGAATGAAATGGTGAAACACGCTAATTATAAATATATCGCTTTATTAGACGCTGATGATATATGGCATTCTACTAAGTTAGAAAACCAATTACCATGGATAAACCAGGGATATGATGTAGTTGGAACACAATGTATGTATTTTGGAAAACACGGCGGGTCACCAGCTATTCCTCTTGGGGATATTAGTCGCGTGGATTTTTTTCAGGTGAATCCTATAATAAATAGCAGTACTGTCATAAAGAAGGAATTGTGTTGGTGGAATGGTGAATATAATGGTGTAGAAGATTACGATTTGTGGTTGCGATTACGTAAGCAGAACAAGCGGTTTTATAACTGTCCGGACTTGTTAGTAAAACATAGGATTCATTCGGGTTCGGCGTTTAACGCAAAAGGGAACGGGAATCTTGTTCCGCAATTATTGAAGAGACATAGAGAGCCTCGGTATAGAATCCGCTTTTTTTCGGGATTTTGTGATTCTGCGAATTGTAAATCGGTTTATGAGAGACTTTGTCAAACGGATTTGATGGAGAACTATGGGCCAGATAAAGAGGTTTATATTGTAACGGATGATAGTTATACACACGTTTTTTTAATGAATTGTCCTATGCCAGTTCTCAAAGAGGGAATCCCAAAGGAAAACGTAGTTGGTTTGGCATTTGAACCCCCCCAATTTTTGGGATTGTCGCAACCCTTTATAGAATATGCTATTAAAAACGTAGGGAAATATTTTATTGGTGATACACACAATTTACCAAACCCACCTTTTATGAACGGATATGCTTTTATGTGGCATTTGACGCCACCTCGAAGAGAACCTGTAAAAAATAAATTAATGTCGATTATGGTAAGTCAGAAAAAGGAAGCACCTGGACATATCTACAGACACGATTTAGTTCGTGCTATTTTAGCAACGGATTTGAATATTGATATTTATGGAAGGGGGTGTCCATATTACCAAGGATGTTGGGACCCCAGATTGAAAGGGAAATTCGATAATGATGACGCACCCCACGAAGCATATCATTTTCATATTTGTATTGAGAACTTTCAAACAGAATCATATACAAGCGAAAAATATACGAATACGGTTTTATGGGGAACAACGCCTATTTATTTGGGTTGTAAAAACCCCCTTTTTCCAGAATATACTATCACTCTTTCTGGAGATGTAGAAAAAGATATGGAATTAATAAAAGACATTTTGTATCATGCGAAACAATACAAAAGGCAAATTGACCAAACGGTTGTAAGAGAACGACTGAATTTATTGAAACATTTAGACACTATTTTCAATTGATAGCAAAAATTGCGTTTGTAGTAAAGAATATGGAAATCATCATGATATGTTTTACTATTTCTTGATAAATTAAAAAATCGCTACGTTCTCTCGTTTCCACCGGAAATCCCAAATAAAAAATAATCGATGTCGCTGGAAATAACAAGAGTTGATATGGAACATGTAATCTATGGATGACATATAAAACAGAAAAAGCATATCCAATAGAAATTGACATAAATAATTGTGTTGGTTGAGAATATATTCCCGTCATTTCAGGAAAATAATTTAGACGAGTTCCTGGAATAAAATTTGGGTTTTCTATATATTTTGCTAGAAACGAAATAGGATATTCTTGGTTTAATATCGTATATGAGAACATCAATATAAAAAAATAATTCAAATATAATAAATCAAAAATGTATTTTTCATATACAAATGGAAATAAAATAAGAAGAGGTCCATGAATTGTATGAAAAATCCCCAAAAGTTTTAGACTTTTGTCCATTTAGTTAAATTCTTGTATTCTCTTTATGATATTTTTTCTTTATGTCATATATAGGATGGGATACAAACCGTATTGCTCTAAAGGGACACGTCGTTGCGGTGTAAGCAAATTATGCGTTTCAAAACGTAGCACTTCTAGAAAAGAGAGATGCCCTAAGGGAACGCGCAAATGTGCCAACTCCAAATGTTATCAATTGAAGAAAAGCGTCAAATCTAGAACTAGATTTAACCGTAAATATCGTTAGGGCGCCCATAATTGTCATAAATATATTCCTTTATGACAATATAGAAACAACTCAATTTATATATAAAATGGATACGCAAGAATGGATAGATTATCAAACCCAATTTGATTTAGGTCCCGAGTATTTTCAAAGTATTACGAATAATACGCGAAAATTATGTGTCATCGTAGAAACGCGTTCTCATCCTAGATTCATACTTGTCATAAAGAATTTTATGTATTTATTACAACATAAAGGATGGGGTCTTGTTATTTTTCACGGTAGAGATAATAAACAATTTATTAGGGATGGATTGGCAGGATGGCCGAATGTGAATTATATTGAATTAGAAGCGGCCAATTTATCAGCTACCGAATATAGTAATATGTTGTGCCAACCCAATTTCTGGCGTATTTTGATGAATCTAGGTTGTCATCATTCGCTTATTTTTCAACTCGATACGGTTTTATTAAAAGATACGGTGGATGATTTTTTGGAATATGATTATGTAGGTGCGCCTTGGTGTGTAACTTGGTTAGGTCTTATTGATGTAGGAAATGGAGGGCTTTCTTTACGTAATGTTTGGAAGAGTCTTATGATTACACAACAATGTCCTCGACTAGCACAAACACCGATGGGGGAAAGATTTTTATCGAATGAAGATATTTATTTTTGTTTTTATTTCAAATTAAGAAACGACAAACTTCCTTCGGCGGAAATAGCGAAAAAATTCTCGATTGAAACCGTTTTTTATGATGACCCTTGTGGTATACATCAGCCACATATTGGCTGTTTTCCTAGTTATCAAGCATTTGCTCGTCTTTTTGAAAAACGTTGGGAGATACCTTCTCTAAAATAAAATTGAATGAATAAATAGAATATATTACTGATAGTATATTCTATTCCAAATGATTTATGCCTTTCTTTATTGCGTTTCTTCTTCCTATATCGACAGATATGGATTTAAAAAACTAGGATGTACCATACATCCAGTTCATCGTCTCTGCACCTATAATACAGGAGACCCTCTAGGAATAGAGTTAGAAAAGAGATACGATGGAATATGGAGAGTTTCTGCCAAAACAAAAAAAGAACTTTTGCGATTGGAGCGTAAATTACATAATCATTTTCGTTCTGTAAGACAAAAGAGAACGGAAACTGGCAAATATACAGAATGGTTCTCGGTTACAATTGATGAAGTGGATTCATTCCTTCGTAATCAACCATTTGTTATTTGTAGATTGACAGAACAAGAAATAACGAATATACATATTCAATCGGAACGAAAAAAGAGAACAAAACAAGAGGAAGAAGAATTCCAAGAGGAAATCGAGTTTTCCAAAATACAAAGCGATTTTTTCGAAAATGAGGAGAACACAAAACAACAATTCTTTGATACATTTTTACCTATAGGTTCAACACCAAGGAGAATCCAAATGGAGTTGTGGGATATATGGGAAAGTATATGTAATGAAAATGATTCTTACAAAGGTATCGTTCAATGGCCAACTGGAACGGGAAAGACAATCGCGATGATGATGCTTTTTGTATTATCATTTATCAAAACTAAAAAAAATGGGCGAATTTTTCGCGGCTGTTTGATTTCCCCCAAGAATGACATTCTAGATACCATTATCGAACATATTCGCAAATTGTCTAAATGGGGGATTGAAGTAATCGAAGGACATAACGCACGATTATCAACCGCTGTAATACCAACAGACAAAGACTATATAGTTACCGTAACACACGCATCACTTACAGAGAAATCAGTTTGGGATACATTACTACAAGGCCTCACACATTGTCATTATGACGAGGTTCATCGAATCACCGGCGAAGAACTTTTTCAGAATATTCAATCATCCAATATACCCTTTTTGACAGGTACATCGGCTACTCCCGAAACTTCTTCTGAAATCCAAAATAAAAAATTATCTGAATTGTTCGGTACACCTCTTCCTATTCTTCATACGTGTAGTATTGAGGAGGCCGTGGCAGAAGGTTGGATTGCTCAACCCCGATTTTGTGTTCATGTTTTACCAAATAATATCAATAGACAGTCTATCATCGCGTCATTTATGGGTATTATCAATCAATCGATTTTAGACAAAAAAGAAAAGGGGCTCTGGAAGGGGGGCAAAATTATCGTGTATTTGCCTCTTATTCAAGAGGTTCTGATGGCTCTAGCGATTGCCAACAAAAACATTCCCGACGCAATTATATATTCCGCGATTGAAACAAAGGAATACAAATCAGACGATTCGTTTTTGAAAGACACGGCAGATGGAACGATTCGTATTCTCTTTGCGTGTGAAAGATATCGTGAAGGTTCTGATATATACGGACTAGAAATGACACAGATTTTAATGGGAAATACTATAGGAACTCATATTCTCTTACAAGTTGCTGGTCGTGCGTTGCGCATGGATTATGATGGGAAGGAGGGTTGGTGTGTCATAGTGAGACCAAGCGATGAAGGTGTCACAGAGGATGATGTATTTGATATGGTTCTTTTGCAAGTGATGCATTTTATTGGTGCCAAATCATCCTCGTCTACCGATAAAATACGACGTACCGTTGAAACCTTCTTTGGGACAGTAGAGATGGGAGGTCGTATTTATGATTTGGACGAAACCGTTCGGCGTATACAACAAATGTATATTCGAAAGGAGTTCGAACGAGGTAGTCATAAAGAAAAATATGAGGTGGTTCGTGGATTGAATAGAGACCTTTGTATACTATCAAGAGAGGAATACTTCGCGCGTTCTGAAGAACATGTGAAATTTATAGATGACCCGAAATCATATTTCAAGGATAATTGGGTTTCTTGGTATAGCTTTTTAGGAGTGAATATTGAGACTTTTCCGAAATCAAAAACCGAATGGATTTTGGCGTGTAAAGAGCGAGGAATTTTCACTTGGGCACAATACAAAGAAAAAAAATATGCGGATTTGCCAGAAAATCCGAGTGAATTGTATGAAGATTATACGAATTGGGATAAAGAATTTGGAGTAGAAGAGGAATTTGTGTGGTAATTAAGCCCCTGGGATGAGTCGCCGGATAGCTTCTTGAGCTTTGGTTTTGTATATCGATATTTTTTGATGCTTATGCCGAATTTCGTCGAATTCTGGTTGGAGGGTTTGTTGGATGGCAAGAAGAGGTGTTGGTATTTCTAAATCCATAAACATAGCCATATTTAAATTCTCAAGACCAGTTCCTTGGAAACATAATTCATTTATTTTATCGCGCATATTCAGGATATTATAATACACATATTGTTTATTACAATCTTCAGAAACGTCGTATACAATTGTATGTGTAGAAGCGTTAAATTTTTCAATAAAACTGAAATTAGCGACACCTCCATTTCCAACTGTAATATATGGTCCTTCGTATTCATATGTATCCATCCATTTTACCTTCCCATCTTTTGAACTCCGTAGAAGAGGATATTTTCCGGAGTCCTTTCCTTCCCCGACAGGAAATCTTTTTCCTTTTACAGATTTTAAAATATTATTTAATTTCGTGGTTGGTTGTCCGCGTCCCATTTCTTTCACTTCGAACATAACTTGTTTTTCTAGAAGTTTGAGCGAGGTTTCTTCTAATTCAGCGAGTTGCGTCCAACCGTCGATTGCTTCGACGATGTATTGTTGATGTTCGAGTGAAGGAATAGGTAGAATAATCTGCGAATACATTAATTCAATATTTATATTCCCATTTCCAGTTGTATAATCGGCTAATCCTTGTATTTCGGGTAGATGAACTCGAAGAATATAATATAAATAGCGATATAACAATTTGGATTCATCGCGAATTTTGTATTGAAATACCGCTATATTTCCTGCGGATTTACCGCGTACATAATGAAACTTACCAATTCCAAGATTATCGCCAACTTTTGTTTTAGCATTTCCACCACTTTTGGCAAATAGTAAATATTCGTCGCCTTCAAAATCAAATGTATTATGACGACCAGTTGGAACTTTCGCAGTACATCCATAGAAGTCGTAATCTCCATTATTTGATATTTCAGTACTATTTGTTTTACCACTTTTTACTTTTTGAATAATATCCCCTAATTTCACCATCTCGAATCCTTCAACCACAGAAACCGTTTGTGGGAGATATTGTTTATAGTTGAGTGAATAGTTTTTCTCTCTCAATCCTTCCAGACTAGTTTCTACTAGAACGGTTTCGTCTAATCCAATAAACCGCACTTTTTCTGTAGCACCTACACCGTTTTGAAAAACTATCATCGACGTTTTTGTTGCTGTATTTGTAAATGAACCTGACGCAATATCAACTATATAGTGGATTTTATATTCCTCCGCTATCTTTTTGCGAAGTTCCACTCCCTTCTTTGAAGCACCAAAGAAGAATCCTTGAGGGAGAACAATACAGCAAACACCGCCATCATTTGATAATGTTGCCATTCCCAATTGAACTCCAGCAGATACTTTGTCATCGTCTTCGATACCGATACTTTGAATATCTTCATTCACACAATATCTTTTTGACTTTGTTCCGTCATCTGCTTTGAGAACTTTTGAATATGCGAATTTGTATTCTTTTCCTTTGGTCTTGTCACCACCGTATGGAGGATTCATAAAGCAATAATCGATTGCTAGTCCTGGAAAAGACGCACCAACCCCTTTTGTAATAGGGTCTGTGAATGAATTTGAACCACGAATAGTATCATTACTGAAAGGGATTCCCGTAAGAATTAACATATTCAATAGTGTAGTTGTCACACTACTCAAATTCATATCTTGGCAATAAATCCCCTTTGAATCTGTTCTCCAATCTACATCTGAAAGATTCGCACGAACGCCTTTGACATATTCCGCTGGAAATCCGCCGGTTCCACAAAACCAATCAGCAAATGTAGAGAGAGAACCATCGGGTCGGCGTAATGTCCCTTTAATTTCAAACGCCAATTTGAAAGCCAATTTACAAATCATACGACTAGTAAAATATTGACCCTCATCTGCCATAGTGCTCATACCTCTACCAAGCATATATTCAAAAATATCTCCAAGTGTATCTGTATTTTGTAAAGTATGTATAGAGATACGATTTATTTGCTGGACGATTTCAAAAACAACATCCGCTTTCTGAATCTCGTGTGGTTTGAAGAAAGGTTTTGTTGCCGGATTTCGACGAAAAGCAGTCACTCCATTTTTGATTGTCTCAAACAAATCATTTTCGTTTTTCAAACTCACAAGATAAGACCATCGGCATTCTTGTGGTAATCCTATAATATCTGCCTGTTGCTCTATCAATCTATAAGCAAAGAAGAATATCATATGTATCAAAGCACCTTCTGGATTCAATCCTGCCTTATTCCATAAAAGATTATGTAAAGCCTCAAAGAATGTCGGCATATTTTCCGTTGTTACCTCAGGAAGTGTTTGTGTAGCACGAATTACTTCTCTAACCGTCTCGATGACTTTGTTCTCAATCACCGTATTTAATACAGTCGTTTTTGAACAGTCGTTTTTCTTTGTTTTATGGTCATCGTAACCACTCTTCTGTTTGAAGACTCGGGCACATTTTTCGCAAGTATAGGTAGGCATCTTAGACATATATATATTATATTCATATTTTCTTTAAATCGATTTTATGAAATTATTTACCGAATTTCGGTAAAAATTCCTAAAGATAATCTAACCCCGCATCCGGATATTATATTATCGTAAATCATATAAACACAATTTCATCAAGTATATAGACCCCACCAATTCAATCCTAATGGTATTCCTTTGTGACAAATCCTATGAAGGCGATATCGAAAACTTTCCAGAAGACATTCCGGTCTATCCGTATCCCCTATCTGATTTCCAAAAATATGCTATTGAAGCTGTCATAAAGGGTCATCATGTATTAGTTACTGCACATACGGGTTCGGGGAAAACGTTGCCCGCCGAATTTGCTATTCAACATCTAACCAATCAGGGCAAACGTGTTATTTATACAAGTCCTATAAAAGCTTTAAGTAATCAAAAATTCTACGAATTCACTCGAAAATATCCGCATATTTCGTTTGGATTATTAACGGGAGATATCAAAACGAATCCTACGGCACAGGTTCTCATTATGACAACAGAAATATTGATGAATACGCTTTTTCAAAAAGATAATAATGGTAAAGGAGAACTTTCTTTCCAAATGGATATCGATACTCAATTGGGCGCGGTTATTTTCGACGAGGTACATTATATAAATGACGCAGATAGGGGTCAAACATGGGAGCAAACTATTTTGATGCTTCCTCTACATATCCAAATGGTAATGCTTTCGGCTACGATTGATAATCCTATTGGGTTTGCTGAATGGATTGAAAACCGAGATAAGTCTGTCACAAAGAAGGTATATTTGGCATCTACCGAACACCGGGTTGTCCCCCTTACACATTATGGATATTTCGCCACTACAGAATCGCCTTATAAAATCATTAAAAACAAAGAAATTCAAGAGCAGATTCGCGCAACAGCAAACAAACTCGTCCTTTTAAAAACACCGGAAGGCGAATTCAAAGACGCGGGTTATTACGAAA
>Ga0214921_10006311_pt1 | contig 16302 bp, 11 predicted proteins | sample LL1505_MetaG_FD_177992 | JGI IMG/M metagenome (GOLD analysis project Ga0214921, IMG submission 177992) | Freshwater microbial communities from Lake Lanier, Atlanta, Georgia, United States - LL-1505 | ecosystem: Environmental > Aquatic > Freshwater > Lake | place: USA: Georgia | collected...
TGAAAAAACGCTAACCATATTATTAAATAATGGACGAAGGATGATGCCTTCTTTCAAAAGGCTTCTTGCATCCGAAAAGCAGGCAATAGCCATGTATTTACTCGATTTACCAGAGAAAAATGGTATGTATTCCGAAAGTGGTAAAAGGAAGGAAACACCATACGACCGGGTTCCTTATAAAATGGCTGGATATAATAAATTTTTAACCCCTGAAGGCCATCCCGCAATTTCTCCGCCCTGGGGTTCGTTAAATGCTGTAGATCTCAAAAGTGGTAAGTTGTTGTGGAAAACTTCTTTGGGTGAATATCCCGATTTAAAGAAATTGGGGGTACCGCCAACAGGCACCGAAAATTATGGAGGCCCGGTAGTTACAGCAGGTGGATTAGTATTTATAGCAGGTACGCCCGATAAAATGTTTAGAGCATTTAATAAAATGACGGGTAAACTGCTATGGGAATATGAATTACCTTTTGCTGCTTTTGCTACGCCTGCCATATATAATATGGGAGATAAACAATTTATTACCATAGCTTGTGGTGGTGGTAAACTTAAAACAACTTCTGGGGATGTGTATATGACATTTGCCATTCCAGATTAATATTTCTAACATCGTAAATCTTTCGTCATGAAAAAATTGGTTTTGTTGTTTTTATTGGTTGGCTTAACCTCCAGTTTTTTATCTGCACAGGATGAAGCCCCAGGTTCAGTGATTAAGACAAATCCTTTTGGCTTAGCTTTTGGTAATGTAAATCTTGCTTATGAAAAAGTGTTAGGGGAATCTTCTTCTATTATCTTTAAAGCAAGATATACTTATCGGTTTTTAGGATTAAAAGTGAATGTTGCCGGCATTGGTGCTGGTTATCGTTATTATTTAACCCATGCTAAAAGGCCAGCGCCGGGTGGTTTTTATGTAAATCCTGAAGCATCTTATAATAAAGGCTCTTCTGGCGATTTAAAATATGGAACTTTTGTTTTAGGTGGAGAAATTGGTTATCAAATTGGTTCAAAAAAGGGTATTGTTTTCGATATTGGTGTTGGTCCAAAATATACTACCTTTTTCGGAAGTTACAACAAGTTAGCTTTTAAGGGTGTTGATAATGCAAAAGGGAGTATTTTGTTACCTGGTTTAACGGTAGCCATTGGTTACGCATTTTAAATTATATTTGTTGCCCTTAAGCTATTTTAAGGGCAACAAATATTAAGTTATGATTTCATATAATACCAAAGACTGGTTTACATTTATATTTAATATACATAAAACAGAAACGATGTAAACCCTTCTACCACTGCTACTCGATGTAGGGGTATATTCAAGTTTCTGGGCATTTATTGAAAATATTTTTTTTACAGATAATAAAGCCATTGATTTATTTAACAATATTGGCATTGTTTATACTATTTTAGGATTTACGATATCCCTTTTTTTAGTATTCAGAACAAATACCGCCTATGATCGATGGTGGGAAGGAAGGAGGCTTTGGGGGGACTTAAATAATGCTGTTAGAAATATTTCTTTACATCTTCATAGTAGTTTACCTACTGAAAATGAGCATAGAAGACATTATTATAGTGCTTTGATACACCTGTTTTCATTAGCCTTGAAACAGCATTTACAGGATAAAAGATTGCATAATAATCACTTTGAAATATTTGAAGAATATAATCCCATTTTTGGTGATAAAAATGAAATATTAAAAATAAATAATCAACCTCAGTATATAGCTAAATTAATATTCCTTGCCTTAAAAGCAGATGTGAGACATGGTTTATTTTCTATTCATGAACTTGAACTGTTTCGAAGTGAATTAAATAAATTTATGGAAGTAGCAGGAGGATGTGAACGCATAAAAAATACACCTATTCCTTTCACTTACAGTGTATTTATTAAAAAATTTATTTTCATTTACGTAATGCTTTTTCCAATTGTTTATAGAACGCAATTATTTTTTATTATCATTCCGGTAACGATGTTTATTTTATATGTCCTGGCTTCTATAGATTTAATAGCTGAGGAAATTGAAAATCCTTTTAATGGAGATGAAAGTGATTTGCTACTTGAGGCCATAGTAAAGAATATTGGAAAAAATACCAGAGAAATATTTTTTAACAGATAAACAAATTTAATTTTATCTTTAAGAAACATCTTAAACCATAAATGATGAAAAAATTTTCCTTTTTACTCGTTGTAAACCTCTTTTTTTCAATGACCCTTCTGGTAGGGCAACCAGTTGAAAAATTTATAAAAGTGTTAGTGGCTCCTGATCATAGTGATTGGATCTATAAAAAAGGGGAATCTGTTAAGTTTACGATTTCAATTTTGAAAAATGGAAATTATGTGCCCAATGTTAAGGTCAAATATGAATTGGGTGAGGAGAAAATGGAACCGCTGAAATCTGAGACTATCGTTTTGGCAAATGGTATGCAACAAATAAATGGCGGTACCTTAAATAAAGCTGGTTTTATAAGACTAACGGCTATTGCTGAAGTCGATGGAAAAGAATATAGGAATCTGGCTACTGCTGCCTTTTCTCCAGAAGAAATCAAACCTACGGTACAAAATCCCTCCGATTTTGATTCTTTTTGGGCTACGGCATTGCAGGATCTTGCTAAAATACCCATGGATGCCAAAATGACGCTTTTACCTGAAAGATGCACTGAAAAAACCTTGGTCTATCACGTTAATATTCAAAATAATGCTCCTGGTGCAAGGCTATATGGTATTTTGTGTGTGCCAAAGAAGGAAGGTAAATATCCAGCAATCCTTCATGTTCCAGGTGCAGGTGTCAGACCTTATGCAGGTGATATAGCCAATGCAGAAAAAGGAATTATTACTCTACAAATTGGTATTCATGGGATACCGGTAAATATGGAACCTGGTGTTTATGCCGACCTGTCAAACGGAGCCTTAAGGGGATATCCCAGTTTCAATATTCAGGATAAAAATAGGTTCTACTATAAGAGAGTTTACTTAGGATGCGTAAGAGCAAATGATTTTTTAACTTCTTTACCGCAATATGATGGTAAGAATCTTGTTGTAACTGGGGGTAGTCAAGGTGGAGCTTTAAGTATTGTCACCGCAGCTTTAGATAAAAGAGTCCAGTATCTGGCAGCGCTCTATCCTGCCATTTCCGATGTAACGGGGTATTTGCAAAACAGAGCAGGCGGTTGGCCTCATTATTTTGATAAGAATAACAAAACGGCACACGATTTTCCTGAGGTTCTACAAACTGTCAGTTATTATGATGTTGTCAATTTTGCCCGTAGAATTACGGTTCCTGGGTTGTATACATGGGGATTTAATGATGAAACTTGTCCACCAACCTCCATGTATGCTGCATATAATCTTATTACAGCACCGAAAGAATTGTTTTTAGCTTTGGAGACAGGTCATTGGACTTACCCCGAGCAAGGGGAAAAATTGACGGGTTGGCTGGTTTCGAAAATTAAAAATTAACCTTCAATCAATTTAAAAATGAGATGGCTGCCTTTTTCAATAACTGTTTTTTACTTTTCAAATTTCTTTTTTAGCCTTGATTTATTGGCACAAACTGATCAAATTGTCTTATGTCAAGGTAATTATTTTACTGAAAAAGAAGGAGCAGCCTTTTTAAATAGCATCGGACCAAAATCGCTTATTGAATGGGAGACAAGAGCGAAATTACTTAGATCACAGATAAGAAGAGGTATGGGACTCGGTCAAATTTCCTCAAAACCGGATTTAAAACCTGTTATTCATTCAAAAAAAATAATGGATGGCTATACGGTTGAAAATGTTTTTTTTGAAAGCCAACCTGGTCATTTCGTTTCTGGAAACCTATACAGACCATTAAAAAAATATGCTTCTTATGCAGGTATTCTGCATCCTCACGGGCATTTTGAAAACGGCAGGTTTCACGAACAAACACAAATTCGTTCAGCAACCCTAGCCAGAATGGGAGCAGTGGTATTTGCCTGGGATTTAATTGGTTATGGAGACGCCAAGTTTATGAATCATAAAGATTCTCTGGCACTTAAAATTCAAACAATAAATAGCACAAGGTGTTTGGATTTTCTGCTTTCTTTGGAAAATATTGATCCAAATAGGATTGGTATTTCTGGAGAATCAGGTGGTGGAACCCAATCCTTTATTTTATCCGCTCTTGATGACAGAATAAAAGTTTCGGTTCCAGCTGTCATGGTCTCTGCCCACTTTTTTGGTGGATGTGTCTGTGAAAGTGGCTTGCCCATTCACTTTAATGAGAAAAATCAAACTAATAATGTGGAAATTGCTGCATTAATGGCACCAAAACCTCAATTACTTATTTCTATTGGAAATGACTGGACAAAAAATACTCCTTCTGTAGAATTTCCCTTTTTGAAAAAAATTTATGGCTTATACCAAAAAGAAGACCAAGTTGAGAATGTGCATTTGCCAACGGAAATCCATAATTACGGGCCTAATAAGAGAAAAGCACTCTATGAATTTATGGCAAAGCATCTTAACCTTGATTATTCAGCCGTATTAAACATGAACGGTGAAATAGATGAGGAAAAATCTAAAGTGCTATCTTTCAAAGAACTAAGTGTGTATAATGAAAACTTCCCAAAACCTGAGTAAGGTTTTTACACATTAGAAATGAATAAACTTTTTTTATTTCTTGGGTGTGAGTTTTTGATTTGACAACCACTCCATAATATTGACAGGTCTTCCACCTATTTTAACCAGTGAACCATCAATATCAGTCCGGCATTTATTTTCATGCAAATATATCCATGACCAGTGACCGTTATACCTAAATCCTTCACCACCGAAAAAAGACGTGATGTCATTTACATGGTCATAAAAAGTAAAATAGGTATTTTTTGCTCCTGCCGCCTTTAATCTGTTGTAAACAGGAATAACTGTATTGGCAGCAATAGTTACCGAGTCATCTTTTGAATGAACAAACCACATAGGAACATTCTTTATCGATTGAATGGCCTCATCTGATATATATTGAGATTGGTAGGCTAATGCGCTAATATAACCTGCTGCAAAATAATCTGGTTGATTAATGATGAGCTTTAATGCCATATATCCTCCATTGGAACAGCCACCAACATAGATCCGGGTTGGATCAATCGATGGATTTGTTTGAACATAATTTTTAATTAAAGCCATCAAGCCTTCATTATAAATATCATTTTCCCTTCCTCCCGTCATTTCCTGTTTACTGTTATGCATCCAGGCTCCCGGACATTGAGGCGATAAAACATAAGCTCCTTCAAAAATAGATTGAATTTCAGTGGAAGCATAATTAACGGCTTTATTCCCAATAAGAGGAATAGTGGGGTCAAAACCGCCCTCACCACCGCCGTGCAACCAGATGATTAAAGGTGATTTACCAACTTTGTTTTTAGGTTCATAGCTGGCATAAGACATGGTTAAGTTTTCATTATATTTAAACTGACCTTTCAGATTAAATTTATCTAATTGAGGCATTATTCGTCCTGCCTCTTTCTGCCAGATTTTATTAGATTTGTTATGAATAATTGTTAATTGATAGTCTATCCAGATATTTCTTCCCTGATTATTAATTCTTACATATTGAATAGGAGAACTCAAGGTAAGCGTCGGACCTACCGCCATTACTAAGGTTATATGATTACCTAAAGCAAGCCTGTTTCCCTTTTCGTCAGATACATAAGCCAGTGTTACCTCTCTTTTTCCATACATCTGTTCAGCGGGAATTGTGCCTTGGGTGGTGCTTCTATTCACATAAATATTGAATTCAGCGGCAGATGCGGTTGAAATCATATTTTCAACAGGGATTGTTACTTTATTTACTGCAGGCCCCCAATCAAATCCTTCAATATGAAGAGAATATTCTTTTTGAGCAACGGCCAAAGAAAAAATGGCGAAAAGAAAAAATAGGGTTATTTTAAGTGATTTCATTGTAGATAACTATTTATGAATGTTAAAACCAAATATACTACAAACAGAGTAGAATAATAGGAAAAGTTAACGATTTAAAACTAAATGCGAAACAGACTTGTCGGTCAAAAAATGATAGGAATTAGCAATAATTATTTTTCTTTTTCATTGAAAAGTGCCTGAAATATTTAAATAACTAAGACTATTTGATCGATATTACATTGTTTTACTTCTCACCATTTTTCTAGCCCGAGTAATTTTTTACCTAATTCATTTAGCTCCGCCGTTTCATATTTGGTTTGTTCCCAGTTTCTGGGATCCCCCGGGAAAGCATATCCTTCGGGGGCAACCCTGTTTTTCCACGAATTAATTCGCCATTGTCTTAAGGGTTCATTATCTTCTTCGGCAGGCATCATTGAAATATACTGGGCAATTCTTACCTTGTTTTCACTCAAATTTGCCCTGATGCCATGAGGTTGTGTACTATTAAAAATTAATAAATCTCCCGCTTCAAGTTTAACTTTTGTAGGGGTAAATCCTGAAACATCGGGAATAAAACGGTTTCTATCGGCAGGTTGGGTCAATTTCCATTGGTCATAGTTTCGATAAAGCTCAGGGATACATTGAAATCCACCCATGTTTTCATCGGTTTGGTCAGCTAAAGCCAAAACGCCTTGAACATTTACCGGTCTTGTTTCTGGGTCATAATCCCAATGTATAAAGGCCTTATATTCAAAGCCTGGTCTGATAGGGAAGTTTAAATTGGCACGATCTATCGTAACCCATAGTTTTTCAGTTCCCCAGATATCAACAAAGGCATCATAAATGCGCTGAACCTGTCTGTTATTCCATAAAGATGAGTGATTGTAGCACTCCACCATGCCTGTGTAGGCCAATTCTTTCATTTTCATTTCAGCTCTGGGCTCAGTGTACCAGGTTGATTTATCTGCAGGATCTTTTTCTTCAAATTCCCAGAGAAAATCTGCCGTTTTTAAAGCTTGTTCACGTGGAATGGCATCTTTTATCACAATATAACCCTCGTATCTCCAGAAATTCCATTGCTCTTCGGTTAAAACGCTGAGTGATTTTCCATTTGAGCGGTCATTTAATTTATAATGACTTCCTTTGGTTGTAGAGGGATTTCCGGGAATGTCTGTGTGTTCATTGTTAGGTATCATTGATTGTGCCATCTTTTCTTTTTTTATAAATTTATATAATAATTGGAATTTTTTAAAAATATAATTTAAAACAAATATCCTACATCTAAAATGCAAAACTTTAATTTTTATTTTAAATTTAGGAAAAAATCACAATTATGAAAGGAAAACATCGCCCTATTAAACTAATGACTTTTTATTCAAGTTTTGTTTTAATGTTGGCTTTATGGTTAGGTAGTAATCTTCTGCCTGTGTATGCTTTGGCTGAAAATGCTAATGCCGAGGTTTGCATTGGAGAATATTTAAATTTTAAAATTACTGGTACGGTCATTGATGACCAAGGGGAAGTGGTCATAGGGGCCACTATTCAATTGAAGGGAACTAGTATTGGTGCTGTGACAGATGAAAACGGTAAATTTTCTATCGAGGTGCCCGATGGGAATGCGGTGCTTATTATTTCATTTGTTGGTTACGAAGCCCAGGAAATTCAAGTAGGAAATCGCACAGATATTTCTGTAAAGTTAATGTCTAATTCCACCCTTGACGAGGTAGTTGTTGTGGGTTACAGTACCCAGAAAAAGGTTAATATGACGGGTGCTGTTTCCAGTGTTGATGGTCAGGCATTGGAAAACAGACCAGTAAGTAATGCCGCCAATGCTCTGCAAGGTTTAAGTCCAGGTCTCATGATTACCAGACAGGGTGGACAACCTGGTTCAGAAGGCATTGACATCCAAATTAGAGGTGCCACAACTGCAAATGGTAGCGTTGCTCCTTTAATTGTACTCGATGGGGTTGCTGTTCCAGGTAATACCCTAACTACCATGAACCCCAATGATATTGAAAGCATCAGTGTCCTTAAAGATGCCGCTGCTGCCGGTATTTATGGTGCTCAGGCTGCCGGTGGGGTTATTTTGGTTACGACAAAAAAAGCTCAGGCGGGTAAAATTAAAATGAGTTACCTTGGGCAGATTGGGACTGACTGGTCTATTAATGTACCTGAAAGACTTTCACTGCTGGAAGAAGCAGAATTTTCAAACCTGGCAAGAAAAAATTCGGGGAGCGGTCCGGAATACAGTGATATTGATTTACAACGTATCCGAGATGGAGTACCTTATGTGGTTAACCCTGCAGACACATCTACCTGGTTGTTTTATAATCAGGTACCCTTAACTGACCAGATCTTAAAGAAATATACTACCATGGTTACCCATAATTTAAACATTTCTGGTGGCAATGAGAAATTGAATTTCCTGATTTCTGGTGGGTATTATGGTAAAGATGGCATGTTTAAAATAGGGCCAGATGATTATAAAAGATATAACTTACGATTGAATCTAGGGGCTCAGATAACGAATAAAATTTCCCTTGATTTGCGAATAGCTTATACACGAGACAATGTGTCGCAAGCTTCTGGAAACCTCAGTGGTCAAGGTATGGTCTATGAAATATACAGATTGAGGACAAGAACGCCATTTTTCACACCTGACGGTAAATATAATGGAGCTGGTTCAGCCGCAACGACCTATGCTCGTTTAGAAGCAGGGGGTTACAATAATAATGAAAGAAATTTTATAGATCCCACAGCTACGCTTCGTATTAAAGATTTAATCGGTGTGAAAGGTTTGACTTTCTCAACGATTTTAGGCATGCAATACAGAACAGGAAACAGAGAGAATTTTGCCAGAACTGTACCTCTTTGGGGAAATGGGAAAGTACTAAGTTATATTAATCAGGTAAATGCTTATACCCTCACGAATGAACTAACGGAAAATGAAAATTTGCAATTCCTTGCTGATTATAAAAAGAAAATAGGTAAACATGACTTTTCTTTACTTGTAGGTTACCAATGGGAGGATTACAGGTATTCAAATATCGTAACAGGTGCTACCAATTTAGTGAGCAACGATTTACCCACACTGAATCTGGGGGATGATAAAACTAAAACAAATAGTCAGTCCATCGCTACCAATGCTTTTCAATCTGTTTTCGGTCGTTTCAATTACAACTATGATGGAAAATATTTGCTTGAGGGAACTTTAAGAAGAGATGAAAGCTCAAAACTCGCAACAGGGTTGAGAACTAAAATATTTCCATCTGCATCCGTAGGCTGGAATGTTAATAAGGAATCATGGTTCCCAAATACTAACATTGTATCAGAATTAAAATTCAGAGCTTCCTGGGGTCGCTTAGGAGGGGCATTGGGTTCAGTAATAGGTAACTATGATTATCTGAGCCAGTTAAGCAGAGGATCTGCCCTGGTTATTGGTGAATCCAGAACTTCTTATCTGTTCCAAAATTCTATTCCTTCCCAGTCTCTGTCTTGGGAAACCATTGAAACATCAAATGGAGGTGTTGATATTTCTTTATTCAATAGTAAAATTCAAATCAATGCCGATTATTATGTAAAATATAATCGCAATATGTTGACTTCTCAAAATCTTCCTGCCGTAATTGGTATTTCTACTCCCAGAAAAAACAATGGAGAATTGAAATCCTGGGGTTGGGAAGTTGAAATGAGATATAAAGGGAAAATAGGTTCAGATTTCGTATATTCTATTTCTGCCAATCTGTCTGATAATCAGAATGAATTAAGAAACTTTGCCGGAAGAAATATTGTGGCTGCGGGTACGGTTAATACAGTGGAAGGATTTCCAATTAATAGTATTTTTGGCTTTAAAACAGACGGCTATTTCCAAAATGCAGATGAGGTAAAGGCCTGGGCTTTTCAGGATAACCGAACAGGTCCGGGTGATGTTAAATATTTGGATCTTGATGGAAGTGGTCGTATCACCATTGGGGATGGTAATACCAAAAATATGGGTGACTTAGTTTATTTCGGTTCAACTTTACCAAGATATTTGTTTGGCGCTAATTTCAACTTCAGTTGGAAAGGGCTTGATTTTTCAGCCTTCATTCAGGGTGTCGGCAAAAGGGTATTCAGACCCGAAAGAGAAACTATTGCTCCATTAATGGTAACCTGGAAACAGGCTTTGGGTATTCACAGAGACTATTGGACACCTGAAAATCCAAATGCGCTTTACCCAAGACCTTTTGTGGGGGGAACCCATAACTATCTAGTTTCAGATAAATGGCTGTTAAATGGACAGTACGCTCGTTTAAAAAATCTTCAAATTGGTTACACATTACCTGGCGCCTGGACATCGAGAGTCAAAATTTCAAGGGTCAGATTCTTCTTTTCTGCTCAAGATATTTTGACCTTGTCAAAATTAGGCAACTATAAAGGTTATTTTGATCCAGAACAGCGCGATAATGTAGAAAATGATTATCCATTCTTTGCTACAGCCTCTTTTGGCGTTAACCTAAGCTTCTAATTGATGATTAAAAAACCTGTTTTTATCATTTTTAACTTTATGTCCAATATGAAATCATTATTATATAAAAGACTTGCTTTCGTCCTGTTCTTTGCTGGTATATTTTCTTGTGAGGTGGAGCGTTTGCCTGAAACCTCTATTAGTGATCAGACTTTCTGGAGATCGGAAACAGATTTGATCGCAGCTACTAATTATCTTTATACTTTTATCCCTGGCTTTAACAACGAGGATGTTTGGTCAGATGATGCCATCGGACTGGCATCTAACCAAATTAGCGATGGTTCCCGATTAGCTCCTTCCACGGATGCTAACTATTCGGAACCTTACCGCCTTATTCGTGCTGCCAATAATATTATTGAAAAAGCTCCCCTCGCATCTTCTAATGTTGCTGCGGCTACTTTGGACAGATACATTGCTGATGCTCGATTTTTTAGGGCCTGGGGTTATTTTTCACTGGTGCAGAAATTTGGAGATGTTCCATTAATTTTAAAAATCTTAAGTGATGAATCTCCGGAATTATTAGAAGCTGCTAGTCCTCGGGAAAAAATATATGATCAAATTTATCAGGATCTTGATTTTGCTATTTCAAAATTACCTACAATGGCAACCTTAGGTGCTGCAAATTATGGGAAAATTTCACGTACTGCCGCTCAAGCCTTTAAAGCCCGGGTTGCGCTCTTTGAAGGTACCAGATCAAAATTTCATGGTTATGGAGATCCATTAAAGCATTTAAACCTGGCGGTGGAAGCCTCAAAAGCTGTTATTGATGGAAAACAGCATTCATTATATGCAAATTATTTCGATTTGTTTCAAATGGCCGGAGAAGGCTTTGCGAATAAAGAAAACATCATTGTTAAACCTTATGGGGTCAGTTTGGCGGACCGTGTTTTAACCCACACTTATTTTAGAAGTACTTTGGAAAATGGGAATAAGAACCCTACTAAAAGTTTAGTGGATTCTTATTTAATGACCGATGGATTACCAATCACTAAATCGCCTTTATACAAAACGCCTGTAGTTTCTACCGATGTTTTTACAAATAGAGATGAAAGACTTTCTCATTCTGTATTTAAAAAAGGTGACCCTTACATTTTTACTAAAAAGGTATTTGATATTTCTCCTCTTGTTTTTCAAAAAACAGGTTTCTGTTTCAGAAAATTCTCCAATATTGATGACTGGAACAATCAGGCTTCTTTTATAGATCGTCCAATATTAAGATATGCAGAGGTGCTTTTAATGTATGCAGAGGCTAAATTTGAACTGACAAATTCAATTACTGATGCAGATCTTGATATTTCAATTAATTTACTTCGTGCCAGAGGTAAAATTGCAAAATTGACGAATGCCCTGGTTACTAATAATAATTTAAGTATGAGAGATGAGATTCGTCGGGAACGTCGGGTTGAATTAGCTCAAGAGGGACATAGATATTGGGATATCATCCGTTGGAAAATTGCAGAAATTGAACTTCCAAAACCAGTATTGGGTAACTACTTCTTCAAGTCAGAATTCGGAACTGCCACTACAGTTAATCTTACGCCAGATAATTTCATTCTTGTGACGCCGGCAAGTTTCCGAAAGTTTAATCCGGCAAAAGATTATTTATGGCCAATGCCATTAAATGAAATTTCGCTCAATCCTAATTTGAAACAAAATCCAGGATGGTAATTTAATTCTTATAAAAAAACCGTTTCGAAAGCTTAACTTCGGAACGGTTTTTTTTTGCCTATACATTATTATGAAACTAAAATTTCTTTTTTTAATTTTTATCCTGTGTTCCAGCAGTTGTAAAGATAAAATGATTGCTAATCCGGAGGATCCTCAAATTCCATTGACAGGTATTTTAAGTACTTTAAAAAAAGATCATCCTCGACTTATGCTTTCTCTTTCCCAAATTGAAGATATTAAGATTAAAAGAAAAAGTGACGCTACCTTAGATAAATATGCCAATGCAGTTATTTCATCAGCTAACAGTATTTTGAATAAGTCACCCCTTGCCAGGGTTCTTACTGGTCCTCGTCTATTGAGTGTTAGCAGAGATTTATTAAACAGGGTTACGCATCTTTCACTGGCTTATCACCTTACAGCAGATAAGAAATATTTGATTTCAGCCGTTAGTCAGATGAAAACGGTTTGTTCCTTTTCCGATTGGAACCCCTCTCATTTTCTCGATGTAGCAGAAATGACTAACGGGGTAGCCCTCGGATATGACTGGCTTTTTAACGACATGTCGAATGAAGATAAAGAAATAATTCGTTCCGGCTTAAAAATTAAAGGATTAGATGAATACAAAAAGGCGTATGATGCAGCCTGGTGGAGCAAAGGAGATAATAACTGGAATCAGGTTTGTCATGGTGGACTTATCGTGGGTTCCCTTGCCATCGCTGAAACCGATCCTTCTTATGCAACTACTTACATTCCTAAAGCCTTGGCAAATCTTCCATATTCAAATAAATTTTATGCTCCTGATGGTGCCTGGTACGAAGGCCCTGGTTATTGGTCTTATGCCACAGAATATTTATCTTACGCCATGTCAGCCATGCAGTCTTCTTTGGGAAACATGGGAGGACTTGAGAAAACGGAGGGCTTATCTAACTCAGGGATTGTACCTATGGTATGTGCAGGACCAACAAACTTTATTTTAAATTTTGCCGATTCAGGGGAAAATTCAAAAGCGACTACTTCTGCAGCTATGTTGTTTTTAAGTAATGTTTATCAACAAAATCAAGTTTCCAATTATCTGCATCAATACATCAAATCTTCAGGGTCTTTGGCAAATCCATTTCATGTGATATGGTACAAAACCCCCACTTCCGATGTGGTAAATCCTCCACTTGATTATTATTTAAATGGTGAAATAAATGAACTTGTTTTTCTTCGCAGTAGCTGGACTGATCCAAATGCTACCTGGATTGGTATAAAATCTGGGGCGAATAGTTCTCCTCATTCCCATCTGGACCTTGGTAATTTCGAGGTCGATGCCGGTGGTGTCCGATGGGCAAAAGATCTTGGATCTGATGATTATAATTTAGAAGGCTATTGGACAATGGGAGTAAATGGTAAAAGATGGTCATATTACCGTTTAAATTCTTTTAGTCATAATGTGCCTCTGTTAGGGAATAAAAATCAATATGAACTGGCCAAAGCAAGGTTTATTCAAAAAGATTTAAATGTGGCTTCTCCTTCAGCAACCCTCGACCTGACAGAAGCTTATAAAGAGTTCTCCTCAAAATCGACCAGGAAAATCAGTTTAGTGGATAATAGAAAAAATATCCTAATGGAGGATTTTCATTCCCTCACAAAAACAACAGAGGTAGCCTGGGGCATGCTAACAGCTAATTCTATTGAATTAGTAAAAGGAGGAAAAGCTATATTGAGAAATGCAACCATTACCTCAAAATGGATGGAGTTAGAAATTATCTCACCCAAAGGAGCAGAATTTTCAGAAGAATCAGCTATCCAAAAAGCACCTGAAAAAACAAATTCAGGACATACCAGACTGATGGTCCGACTTCCCAATCAGTCAGGAAATGTGAATTTGATGGTTAAAATGACACTTAAAAACAACTAATTAACAAAAAATGAAAAATTCTTTCTTTTACATCATCCTGTTTTTCAACCTATTAAGTTTCAATGTACAAGGTCAGGACTTATTATCCATTGAGTCAACAAAAATACCTGGTCATCCCAGATTATTAATGTTTGAAGAAGATTTTTCGCCATTACTTCTTGACATTTCAAAAGATGCAAACTGGAGTAAAATTCATCAGGCTATTTTGGCAGAAAGTGATAAAATGATAACCTTGCCTACCCTGGAAAGAATTCAAATTGGTAGAAGATTGCTGGACAAATCGAGAGAATGTTTGAAAAGGGTTTTTTATTTGTCCTATTCATATAAAGTTACCAAAGAGAAAAAATATCTTGAACGAGCGGAAAAGGAATTATTAAAGGTGTCTAATTTTTCAGATTGGAATCCTTCACATTTTTTAGATGTAGCTGAAATGACCATGGCTGTGGCTATTGGCTATGATTGGTTATTTGAAGGTCTTTCTGAAGACACTCGTCGGGTCATCAAAGATGCGATATTAAAAAAAGGAATTGAACCATCCATGGATTCAAAAAATAATAGTTGGCTTAAAGCAACGCATAATTGGAATCAGGTTTGTAATGCGGGAATGACTTTTGGTGCTTTAGCTATTTATGAGGATAATCCAGAAATGGCAAAAAATATCATTCGAAGATCAATATCTTCCATTCAATTGCCTATGGCTGATTATAAGCCCGATGGGGCATATCCTGAAGGATATGGATATTGGGTTTATGGAACGAGTTTTAATTTGATGTTTCTTAGTGCTATTGAAAAAATTTATGGACATGATTTTAAATTATCAGAAACGGAAGGATTTCTTAAAACGGCTACTTATTTCGAAAATTTAGTGGGTACTTCAGGAAAAGCATTTAATTATTCCGATGCACAAGGGGGCGCTGGGTTGACTGCCTCCGTTTTCTGGTTTGCCAATAAAACCAAAGAGCCTTCCCTTCTTTTTAATCAGATTAAATATCTGGATAAAAAAATGGGGGGAGACCGCCTATTTCCTGCAATTATGATCTGGGGTAGGGGACTCAATCTCACGAATATTGAAGAACCTAAAAAACTAATCTGGACAGGACAAGGCCCAAATCCCGTGGCTTTGATGCGAAGTAAATGGGGAGATCCCAATGCGCTTTATGTCGGTTTTAAGGCGGGTTCACCCAGTGTGAACCATGGTCACATGGATATTGGCTCTTTTGTTATGGATGCTATGGGACAACGCTGGTCTATGGATTTTGGCATGCAGGAATATGAATCGCTGGAATCAAAAGGCATAAAATTATGGGGAAAAGATCAAGGTTCTCAACGATGGGATGTATTTCGATACAATAATTTAGCACACAGTACTTTAACCATAGATGGTCAATATCAAAAGGTGAATGGTTATGCGAAAATAGATGGGTTTACCGATGCTCCTTCCTTTTTAAGTGCACAAAGTGATTTGACTTCTGTATACAAGGGCCAGATTAATAAATTATCAAGAGGGGTTGCCATCGTTAATAAAACCTATGTGGTAATTAGAGATGAAATGGAAACTTTGGAAAATGCAAAGCTGGTTCGCTGGAATATGGTAACACCTGCCAAGGTGGAAATAAATGATAAAGGGCAAGCTACCTTAACCCAAAATGGGAAAAAGCTGTTTCTGAAGGTGTTAGAACCTAATAATGTTGAGCTTAAAACGTGGACAACGCAATCTTCAAAAGATTATGATGCCCCTAATCCAAATACTCTTTTTGTTGGATTTGAGTTGGCATTACCTAAAAATTCAACACAAAATATTACCGTTGTCCTTGCTCCAGAGGGAAATAAATTCCCCAAAAAGAAAGAAATTAAGCCGCTGATACAATGGAAAAATTGAAAAAATTATTCATTCCCCAAAATATCAGGATGTTTCGTTTCTTGCTATTCATATTCTTTGGAAGTTTGATTTTGACAACTGGAAATGCTCAAAATCCTGCCATGTATTATGGTGATGAATCAATACCTGGCAGACCTTTCTCCAAAGATCCTTACGTTATTTTTTTTCAGCAAAAATATTGGATGTATTATTCAACTCCTGATGCATTGAAAAAAGAATGGCATATCGGGATTGCGACCAGCACTGATTTAGTTCATTGGGATAAAATAGGAGATATTTATGGATTGAAAGGTACGGTAGAAGAAAAGGGAATCTGTGCTCCTGGTGCCCTAATAAAAGACGGGCTGCTTCATCTTTTTTATCAAACCTATGGAAACGGCAAATCAGACGCTATTTGTCATGCTACCTCTAAAGATGGAATAAATTTTATCAGAAATGCTACAAATCCCATTTTTCATCCAAAGGAAAGT
>Ga0214921_10006312_pt1 | contig 16302 bp, 15 predicted proteins | sample LL1505_MetaG_FD_177992 | JGI IMG/M metagenome (GOLD analysis project Ga0214921, IMG submission 177992) | Freshwater microbial communities from Lake Lanier, Atlanta, Georgia, United States - LL-1505 | ecosystem: Environmental > Aquatic > Freshwater > Lake | place: USA: Georgia | collected...
CAGTTATAAAATCGCGTTGGAAATTTTTCCTGAAATTCGTCAAACATTCTATTACCGATGTCACCGACAAGCAAGACAATCTCTTCATCCTCACCTGCAAGCTCTGTAATGGCTTTTGCAAAGGCGTCTCTCATATAAAACCCAACTCAGTCCTAGCCATTTCAAGCTCTTGCTCATTAGGAGATCTGTAATGCCAATTATTATCATCTTCCATAAATGAAATCCCTTTTCCTTTTGTGGTGTGGGCGATAATTACTGTAGGCCTCTCTCCATCGTCCTCTTGCAAAGCTTTTTTCAGGTCCTTGTGATTATGGCCATCGATGTCTATTGCGTTCCACCCAAAACTTTCCCACCTCTTGGATAACGTACCAAATTTGAACGTCTTATCAATTCTCCCTGTTGCTTGCCATTTATTAAAGTCAATTATTGCAGTTAAATTATTTAACTTATGCTGAGCAGCAAACATTGCGCCTTCCCATACCGAGCCTTCATTACACTCGCCATCTCCCATAAGTACAAAAACCCTATATTTAATTTTTTTAATTAGGGCAGATAGGGCCATACCATTTCCTATGGGCAACCCATGGCCCAAAGAACCGCTAGCAGCCTCAATTCCAATTAACTTTGGACATGGATGCTCTTCCAATAGGGATTTTTTTTCACCAAACGAATCTAGCACACTCTTTGGAATTACTCCTTTCCAAGCAAGTACAGCATATAAAGCTGAGGCCGCATGACCCTTGCTTAAAATAAATCGATCTCTAGAAATATCAATTGGACCAGATTTAAGATCTATAACATTAGAATAAAGAACTGCCAAAATATCGATAATTGATAATGCAGAGGCCAAATGTGCGGTCCTTGCGCGGTAGGACATTTCCACAACATTTAGACGAAGGGATCTTGCAAGGTCTTCAGTATTCAACTAAATCATCCTCTCGTTTTTTTCATCCACTTCACCGTGTAGCACTGATCTGTTTCTATTAGCTTTTGACTTCTATACATCTCAATAATATCTTCGATTGCATTCAAAACTTTAAATTTAGGTTTGAAACCAGTGCTCAATAACTTTGAGGAATCCTGTCTATAGGACCTAGGATCATTTGATTCTGTTATCTCAATATCGGCCGAGATTTTATCCTTAACCATATGAGCAATATCCAGAATGGAAATATTTTCAAAACCTGCATTAAAGCATCCCGACTCCAAATGTTGATTATTCAAAAAATGTTCATACACTCGAACCATATCAGCAATGTGTATATTCGGCCTTGTTTGTGCCCCACCAAATACAGTAATTTTTTTATTTTTTAATGCTTGAAAGGTCAACATGTTTACACTTACATCTAACCGCATTCGCGGCGACCAACCACATACAGTTGCAGGCCTAATGCAATGAATTTGAATTTTGTCTCTGTAGCTCAAAAATACTCTTTCGGCTACCATTTTTGTTTTGTTATATGCTGAGATAGGGACTAACGGCAAATCTTCGACCACCTTATCTTCATCTTTGATACCATATACACTTCCCGAACTAGCGTAGATGATTTGCTTAACCCCAGAGCTAATTGCTTTTTCTGCTAATTGCTGGGCAGCGAGCACATTTACCTCCCAGGATAATGTTTGGTTTAGCTCTACGGCTGGATCATTAGCAATATTAGCTAAATGTATTAGAGCTTCAACGCCATTAAGTGAAATTTTTTCAATTTCGCGAACATCAGCTTTGGTGATATTCAACTTTGGATGGGGCGCCAAGTGATTCCCAAACCACATGCTATCTACGACTTCTACATCATTACCATTAGCCAGCAAAGACTCAACTAAAACTGACCCCACATAACCACAACCCCCGGTGACTAATATTTTCATTATCTTATATGCTCATAGTTTAGCTTTTGTTTTGATAAATATTTAAAGTTTTTATCAATCCAATTGATTGTTTCAGTTAATCCAGTTTTTAAATCTATTTTAGATGTCCAATTAAAGTCGCTATTCAATCTGTTACTGTCCAATAAATAAGCTTGATCTTTACCAAGTCGATCATCAGCAATTTCAACAAGATTATTAATTGGATACTCCATGAGATTGCACACCATACTAACCAATTCATATACTGAAATATATGTATCTGTAGATATATGGTAAGTCAACCCAGGAGATCCATGAATTGCAATTTTTTCCGTTGCTTCAGCTACATCTCTCATATGTATAAAAGATCTCACAGATTTACCACCTCCATGCAAAATCAATTTTTGACCCATCTTAATAGACATAACTGTTTTAGGGATTATTCTATATAACTGTTGGCCAGGGCCGTAAACGTTTGCCGCCCTTGTGAAAACAACGGGAAATTGATATGCCTTAAAGAAGCTCATTAAATGCAAATCACAAGCAGCTCTCGATACGGCATATGGAGTACTAGGCGCAAAATTAAAACTTTCCTTAATTTTTAACCCAGTACTTCCGTATACTTCTGGTGTAGATATATGTATATATTTTTTTAAAAAGTTACATTTTCTCAATTGATCATGTAATGCAACTTGAGCAATTACGTTTGTTTCATACCAATCTAATGGATTGAGCCAACTTTCTGCAACCATGCCCTGGGAAGCGAAATTTACAACATAATCAGGTCTTACGTCTCCAACTAAATCTAGTATTTTATTCAGCTCTGAATTAAGGTCTGCTTTTGTGAAGCTAAATTCACTATTAGTGCCCATCCATTTATAAGGCAGAAACTCATCGCTAGGTTGATTGGATCTACTTGTACCGTAGACTTTATACCCAGACTCCAAGAGATATCCGACAAATGTAGATCCTGAGAAGCTATTGCTACCTATAACTAAGAATTTTGGTTTATCATGCATGGATCATCTTCTAATTTTTCCAATTAAATCAAGTTTATTATAATTATCAATCCATTCGTCCTTAACATAACACCCCACTGGCATTGAGTCACTCTGCGCTTGCACAAGAGCATCAATTGTTCCAATATCTCTATGAATTTTAGGATTATGCCAAGTAGCAATTTTTCCCATGAAGTATGGTAGTACCTCGGTACTAAAGTCATTCTTATCCGGATTTTCAACGAGCCAGTCGATTACTTCAGGCTCTATTAAATAAATCGCTGCGTTTGCTTTTTTACCAGGAGGATTGGCTTTTTTTTCATGAAATTTAACTACAACCCCTTCAGCATCAACCTCTACTATCCCGCAATCCTGGGGCTTATCTGAATCGAAAGTCATCATAGTAATTGGGCATTTTTTATTTCGATAATTATAATGAAATTCTATAAACTCCATTAAATTACAATGTGTCCAATTATCTGCATGTACCAACATAAGAATATTATTACCCACAAAATTCTTGTGCGCCCTTACAGTTCCAGCGGTACCAAGCAAGTTCTCTTCAAAGCTATTAATTACCCAGTCTTTGAACTGCTTTCTTTTTAAAAATTCAGTAACTATATTCGCCTTATAGTGAGTATTTACAATCACATTAAATAGACCACTATTTTTTAAAGATGTAAGCCAATGTTCAAGAAGTGGCGCATTACCAACTGGCATTAAACATTTTGGGAAAATGTCAGTCAACGGCTTCAGTCTAGTGCCATAACCAGCCGCTAAAAGAATAACTCTAATCTTCTGAAGATCAATGTTCAATTTTTTCTCGATGCAATAATATAATCCACTATTGCGAGTAACCAGACATGATGCGTCATTTCGACAATGTTATATTCACTGCTATCTACCCACAGGTTTATCTGACCCATACTGCTTAAACTATTTGCTTCAGAAAAACCGGATAGAGTAATTGTAAAAAGTTCTAACTCTTTGGCTGACTTGGCGGCATTCAGAATATTTTTTGACATTCCACTACTGCTAATGAGAATTAAAATGTCACCAGGATTTGAATAAAATTCAAGTGCTTTGGATACCCAATTTTCATACCCATAATCGTTGGCAAGGCAAGTTATTAAATCTGCCTCATTGAAGTTAACTGCCCTTATTCCTGCAGCTTTTGTTAAATCTACCGCTACATGACTTGCCATTGCAGCGCTACCACCATTGCCAACCACTATAACTTTGTTGCCGCCTACTTCTAATATTTTATTAGTAATCTTTTTTAATTTTTCTACATCAACATCATGTAATTTTTTTTTAAAATTTTCAAAATAATTAAAAAAGTAGTTTTGATATAACACGCAACACCTCATGATTTTATAATTCGGATTGAGAAACAGGTTGAATATTTCCGTTAGCCAAACGGTAGACCTTGTTACAATTTTTCAAAGTTTTATGACGATGTGCAATCATCAATATTGTTAAGTTTTTATCCCATAATTTTATTGACTCCATAACACTTTCTTCCGTTATCGAGTCCAATGCACTGGTTGCTTCATCTAATATAATTATTTGGCTTTTCTTATATAAAGCCCTAGCAATTCCTATACGCTGCCGTTGGCCTCCAGACATTTTTACTCCATTCTCACCTACTATCGTGTCGTATCCTAGCGGGAGAGATTCAATATGTTGATTTATTTGTGCGGCTTTTGCGGCCATTTTTAATCGATCAATATCTATAGATAATACTTTTTCTCCAAAGGCAATATTTTGAGCAATCGACGTATCTGCCAAGTAAATATTTTGAGGAACATGTCCAATAATTTTTTGCCACGCCTTACAGTTTCCACCCACTATTTCAACTCCATCCACTAGTAATCTTCCATTGCTATGGACAAGTAGCTGCATGAATACGTCTAGTAATGTGGACTTTCCTCCTCCTGTTTTTCCAATCAGCCCTATGCGATCGCCCTTCTGGATATGAAGATTAATTCCATTAAGAATATCATTTTCAACGTTGGGATATTTAAATCGTATATTTTCCAATACAACATCTTTTTTAAACGCTAATTTAAGATTATTGTCAATAAATGGCTCTATCGGAAGCGGCTGAGTTAAAAGATCTAAAGTATCTCGCAAAGATGGGATTCCACCCAATAATGAAGTGTAGCTTGAGTAAAACTGCTGAAACAAAGGAAGCAATCTTTGGGCCGCCATCGCAAGAGCGCCAAGGAGTGGAAACAGCTCTAACCCAATATTTTCTCCCGCCGAAAGGAAATAGGTAAATGCAGCTATAAGAGCCAATCCCAGGGCCTCAATGAAATATTTTGGACATCCACCTATGATTTGGAGTTTTGCATGGGAGCTTCTCAAGCCTTTATCTGCTTTAGTAAAAATTTCGCAGAACAAGTCGTGGGTGCCATCTAGGATAATGTCTCGGATTGATCCAAGCCCCTCTTGCATAGATTTAATTTGTTGAACAGAGCATTGATTTGAGAGAACTCCGCTTTCAATTGTCATTTTTTTAGTTACAAAGCTCACTGCTATGTAAATTAGAGCAAATCCAAAGAATAAACTTAACGCGATTTTCGGGTTTACATATATCAACGCGCATATAATTGTGATTGCCATCAAAGCAGAGCTAAGCATAACCAACAATGGAAATATTGTGTAATAAATAATTCCATTAGCCTTCATAGTAATGCCGGCTATAATTTCACTACTGTTTCTAGATATATGCACCTCATAAGGCTGAAGTAATGTTCGCCTGAATATTTCCGATGCTATTTCGCCCCCCACCTCATTACTTAGCTTAGCCGAGAAAAGCAATAAAAAAAACCTGAGCGTACCAGAAATAATGACCATCAATCCAAATAAAAATGCTACGCATCCTACAAGCTCATGAGGCTCAGTAATACTAAAAAAATTTGCAAAATCACCTACGTACCCTATATTTTTTCCGGAACCTGGATTGAGAACTACACTTAGAAAGGGGACAACCATGCCCAGACTAATTCCTTCGCACAACGAGGTTAACACCATGAGAGCAAGTAATAATATGAACTGTCTTTTTCGATATGCGGTTAACTTACCCCAAAGATTTAGAACAAGATACATTAGGCCATTTTTTTTATCAGCGATAATCACAACAGTTTCCAAATATACGTGTTGTAGGTTTTAGCAACAATTGAATAACCTTCTTTTCGCAATAATTTAACTAAGCTCAGATCCTCAATTTCATATAGATCTCTGTTGAGAATTTCCACGAGAATGATTTTTGGTCGATACTTTTTCCAATCATTTGATAAAAGTATTTTTTCATCAAAACCTTCTGCATCTATATTTAACAAATCAATCATGATGCCTGCTGGTAAATATTTATTTAAAATTGAATCTAATCTACTTATCTTTATCTTTTGTTCATTTCTAACGAAATATTTCGTATTAGACTTTTTAGTAACCTCATTCAAGGAGAAGGTATTTAAAGCAGGGTCATTAAACATGTAGTATGTTAGCTCGCCCTCAATATCTCCAACTCCGCATTCGATATTTATATCTCGGCCTCTTTTTTTATCAAAAACTATTTTAGAGCCTGGTATAGGATCAATATTGATACCATTCCAGCCCTGCCTATACAGCAAAAGGGTATTAGAAAACCTATATGGGTGGTGCGCTCCCACATCAACATAAAAGCCTTTTTTCAACTCCATCGCATTGAATATTCTGTTAAGGATTAAATCTTCACCTTCCTGAGAGTAAGACATTCTGCCAATTGGGATATTATTTTTTATGAACGATTTAATCAGATTAACCATAAATCATCCATTCGGGTAGTCAAACCACATATATTGTTTCCAACGTAAAATCTGAGAAATTCCAATAAATCGCAAAATCCGGCGAATTAACACCCAAACATAGGCGCGGCCTTGCCAAACGTGCCTGCCAGCCTGATGCCACTTATTTATATTATCCTTCAACTCCTTTGCATCTTTTGTACATAAGATTTTTTCCTCTTCTGCCGACTCAATTAAATAGTATGCTTCACTAAAAAATCTGTACCCACATAATGCAATAGCTAGTTTACGTATTCCCATCACATCTCTATTGGCAATCAACTGCTTCATATCGCGCACATAGACTACATCAGCCTCCCAAACGCGAGCAGAAAGTGATGGGCTATTTTGATATACGTAAAATATTTCTCTTTGGTACCAGTCTGCATCTCCATTTTTTTCACGATAATTTCTTGCAACGCTTATATCCAGTAGTTGCATACCCACAGAAGTCAATAACATATCTAATTCACACCAATTTGGGGCTCCTTCATATGGGCCAATATTATTATTTATACTAGTATTTATATTTACCTCTACCTCTACTAGTAATAAATTCTTTAACCTTTCTTCGCCTAATCCTTTGAGCACCTCAAGCTCCGCACCCTGTATATCAAGCTTGATTAAATCAACATTTCCAACATCTTGCCGGTCAAGTACATTCCCCAATAATTCCGTATGAATCTTTTCTTCGAGTATGGGGTATACATAATCATTATTTGGATTTGCAAACTCACTCGCAGTATTAACAGGCAGTATTGAACTACCAGTCGGACAATTGAGCATATACAGAATTCGCTCACCGCCCGTCCCAGATAAAGCAATTGGCAGAACATGAATTAGAGATTCGTATTTGGAACTTGAGAAGGATAACTTTAACTTCTCATAGCTGTCTCTATGCGGCTCAAAGAGATAAAAATCAACGACCCCCTCATATGAGCGCCAATGAGGCTGTAATCCTCCAGCAGAGCCCACGTCGACACCAACCATATTCTCTATGCCTAGTATGGCCCTTTTGACAGGAATTAGTTTCGCATCATTACGCATCCTAAGCCATTTTGAAATACGATGAATCATCAAATCACCTTGCTCTGCGCTAAACAATTAAACGAATTTTTTAACAAATTTATGTACATACTTTCTTGCAAGCGCCATTTGATCTTTGTATATCGAATCGCCAGCAAGATAAGATTTAATAGTCTCTGAATTTTGATTCCGGTAAACAACCTGAATAGCCATACGCTCTCCAGACTTAACCAAGCTTCCTCGATGAAGTAGATGCGGACCATCAAACACCAATGCATCACCGCCTTTACTATAATAAGGTTTCTCCATTCTCTCTAAAACATTTGCGATGTCTGATCCTTCCAATAAATCATCTCCAAAATGACTGGTACCTTGAAATACCTTCGGAAGACACATAAAAATACGGCGCAATTCAGGATGTCGAGCAATAGGACGATAGTGAGATTTTCTTACGTAACTTGCATAACGATTCCCAACTACGCTATCAAGAGCTTTATGCATTCGAAATAAAAAATCAGATCTCTCCCAGAGATTGGATCGAGGAATTGCTCTAGTAGCACCATTTTCCTCATTAACGGGCGTTATATAAATCATTGATTTAGGCAAACAATCACCTTCATCAACGTGCAAATATCGCAATGGGCTATCCGCTAATCCAACATCAGAATACAAATCTTGATGCCAGCTCTGCTCTGCGCAAGAATACTCTAACCCAGCCCCAAGCAATGTCATCTGATTTCTTTTAAAGTCACTTAATACATCAATAATACCGGCCTCTTTGGAGGCCAATTTGACTGCATTCCAAAGAGAAGAATTAAAGGGTACATTTATTACCGAACGATTTAATGGATCCGTCAAAGCCCGATGACGTAATTCATCCCGATAACTTAATGCCAATTCGCGTATAGAGGAAAAAGCTTTAAGCGGCAAATCTGCTATGTACATACCTTGACTTTGCATCAATTCTAACTGCCTTTTTCCCTCATGCGACAGATTCGCACCATCATATTCTCTAAAAGAAAAGGCTTTCCTAGCATACTCACAAGCTAAATCAGACAAGGTCCAGCGAAGGGATAAATTAAGCCACTCCCTCGATATTATTGACTGCTCCTTACCCCCTGGATCATAGAATATTTTATCCATACAGGCTTGAATTTTTGCAAGCGCATCATGTGCATCATTATGATTTAAGGCGTTCAAGGACAAAAAACTTCTATTAACATTGTCAATCTCTCTGATTATAGAAACAATTAATGAATCATCGCAATTTGATTCAGAACTATAGTCAGCATATGCCAAATGTTTGGAATAATCAATTTCAGGATAGCGCATAACACCCTTTCAGGAAAAAACTACAAATTTTTAAGTGGTATGAATTTCTTCAACATAACCAAAAAAAATGTCCTCAGCACTTTTAAAATCATACAAATAACTTCTTAGTACATTAATAAGCACTGGAACTTTATACCTGCCTCACTTAACCGAATATTTTTATTGCAATAATAAAAGCTTATAAGATAAAAAAGTTTGCAACTGTAGCCTGATCAAATAAAATTTAAAAGCTTGACATAAATTTATTATAAATTCTTGTATCAACTCTAACCAAATTTTTTGGATAGAGTTCTTTTAGTAAATTCATAAATTCAATTTTTATTGACTGTATGTCATCATTATCACTGATACTTTTAGTCACTTTAAGAAAATCGATTAATGTAGAGTGCTTTTCTTCAATTAATTGCTTTATAGAACTTCCATCAATGTGATTTATCTTAAAAAAGTGTAAATTAGAAAAATACAGGAATTTTGGATTGAGAAATTTAAGAAATTTTTCAATCATCAAGGTAATTAGTTTTTTGCTATTTGCTTCCTTAAGATTGCAAACTGAGTGAAGAGAAATAAGTGCAGTTTGCTGCTCATAAACAAACCATTTAAAAGCTTTTATAACGTAATCAAAACTCCATCCTCTCTGAATAGCTTCCTCAATTTTATTAAAATAATCGACTTTATTAGACCCAAGATAATTTAGATCCGGATGGTAATACATGTTATTTTTTGAATAGATCACAACTGGGACACCGAAAATTGCAATTTCCTTTCCTACATTTGACCAAGAATTTAGAAATACATCAGCCTCATCAATGAAATCATAAATAGAAATACCATCTTCTGGCAGATTAAACCTGACATTTAATGGAAGCCCAGATGCAATCAAGTCAAGAATTTGCTTTGCATGTTCCGAAGTCTTATTCTCTCTTCTATTAGAAAATTCTCTTGGGTGCGGTCTAATAACTAAAAATATATTAGGGTGTTCTTTAGAATAACTTATTAGTGCTTTTACCCAATCAATTTGACTAGAGAAAATTTCATTATCAAATATTTTTTTGGCACCAATAAATTCAGCAGCAATTTCTTCATCATAACTAGCCATAGTTGCTACTAGAATTTTACTTGAATCTGGAATGCAAAAAAAGCATCTAATATTATTACGTGCCGATGATTTTTTGGCTGAATAAGTAAAAATGCTTTTAGCATTTAATAATTCTTTAAAATGATTAGTAACCTTTTTATATTGCTCCAAGGTATAAGTGTTTTCTGAAAATCGAGGCCAATTTTCTATAAGATTTGCATAGAAGGAGTAAGCGTCATTTTTTCCTATCATTAACGACTGGAGTCGCTCGGATAAATTACTACCAGCATGTAAAAAGTATGTATCTATGTCACTACTTCGTGCAACTTCAGCTACAATTTTGTTTACTGAGTACATTGAGTTGTACAAAACTATTGCATCAATTTTTATAGATGCAATAGTTTTTTGAATTACATGCGCCGCATAATAAGTATCACGTAATTCACTTAAATATCGCTTATGTAAATCTGGGCTCACCAAAAGCTTGATAAGCTTATGTCTTAGTATTATCTGGTAAAAAGCAATTTTTCCAATATTTATTCCATGATACTTAAGCTCAAATGCTTTTTTAATGTCTAAGCTTGATATTATTCTATCAACCTCATCTATACATTCTTGACTAAGAATGCTTCCAATTGTAGGTCCTGTAAGATTAAAACCTTCTCTTATAAATTTGTCAGTATTTTGACATTCACTACATATAGCATCACAAGTTTTTTTTATTCTATTATTTCTTTTTTCGCCAGGAATCTTAGCAATTTTTGGTATGCAATAATCTCCTAGTGCACCCCCACAAGTTAAATATACTACTTCACAGCCGGCATTTTTTAAGGAGTCAGAAACTATTGCCTCTGGAAATGAATGCTTCCATGGCAAAGAGTGGGGTGAAAAAAAAAGGACTTTCATTAAATATTTTTATTCAACACTTTTTATCCAGGAGATCAAATTTATCATTTGCCAAAAAAACATCATATGATTTTCAGTATTCTGATTTGAATTAACTATTTTTCTGTGTTCGTCAAATAAATTCTGGACTATAGCTGTGTTGTATATACCTAAATTCTTAAAAAAGTTGGAGTTAATCAAATCACCAAGCTCTTCAGAAAATTTTTCCGTTGAAAACCATAAATGTGCTGGGGCGTTCCAGCCTGTTTTTGCAACTCTATTTCTAGTCTCCTCAGGAAGTATTCCCTTCATAGCCTTTCGAAGCAATACCTTTGTTATACCTCCATTTATTTTCAATTCACCGGGGATCCGAAACATAAACTCGGCCAATCTGTGATCAAAGAAAGGATCAATATGATCAATATTAAATTTTGTTGTTTGCCTATCCTCAGCCCTGAGACAGCAAGGTGCCGTTTCTCTGAAAATATCTTGATATGTGCGATTTTTTAGATAGCTTTTAAATGGGTGATCCATCGCCGGCTTAAATTCATCTAAATTAAAATATTCTTTATTGATTGTATTTAAATACCTAGATTTTTCGTAAATATGCGGTTTACATATTCCAGACTTTTTTATATCAACCATGCGCTGAAGCGACGCTTCTGCTACAGATCTATTTTTACGATAAATTGGGTGATTATGATATTCGGCCCACTTCTCCACTTCATGCGAATATAGTTCTTCATTTTCAGCATGCTTTAGATCTGCAAAATGAAAAAAGAAATGTTCATATTCTCCGGCATTTAGCTCATCGCCACCAAGCCCTCCAAATAAATTTCTGAAACCTGCATTAGCAACATCATTACAAAGTACATAATGCGATAGCCAAGTTGCAGTTACAACAGGTTCATCATGATCACGAACCATGCTATCAACTAGATTAAACACATTAGGAATATCGATTTCTACCTGATTCCACTTCTGCACCTTAGATTCGAGCATGCTTTTAATTTCTTCAGATTCATCATATGTTTTATCAAGATAAACACTGGAAAATGCTATTTGTTTTTGACCAGTAGAATGAACAGCACAAGATAAAACTGAAGAGCTATCAAGTCCGCCTGAAAGCGTAAATGCAGATCCTCCACTGACGGAGTTAATTCTTTTCTCAACGGAATCTATTAATAGACTCTGATACTCAGCAGCCAATTCTGCTACATCTTTAGTTAAATTTGGCTGCTCATATAAACCCCAGTAACGCTGAATATGTAACTTCCCCTTTAATACCCGTAAAAAAAATGCAGCAGGCAACTGTCTAATTTGTTGATACGGCGATTCTTCGGAAACATTATCTATATAGCGGTAGTGCGCACCCCCAAATATGGCTACAAATCTCTTATTCAGCTCCTTAGTTACCCCTGGCACGCAAAATAGCCCTCTGGGTCTAGAGGCAAATGCAAAATGAGTTGGTAAATTAACATAATAAAGCGGCTTAATGCCAAATCGATCGCGCGCTATGAATAATTCTTCAGTATCTTCATTAAATAATGAAATTGAAAAATCTCCATTAATTTTCTGGAGAGAACCTTCAAATCCATACCTATCATATAGCTGATTAAAGCGGTAAGCATCATTGCATTCATTCTTAATTCCAAGCATCAAATCAATTTCTTGTCGATTATAAAAAAGCCCATCTACAGCGACAATAACTTTACCAAATCGAGAAATTTCAGCGGCCCGCCATCCGGCCCATATAAATGCCCCAAATTTACCAGTATTGACTGCAGTTCCATGCCATGAGCTATTGGATGTAATTCCCGCTTCCATTTCTGTTGCCAGCACATTAATGTTGAGGGGATCGTTGCTTATGATTCCAGCGATTCGTGACATACTATCTTTTCTTAGCTAAAATAAATTTCCAATGATGGGGGTGATCAATCACCATTTCTGGATTACCACCAGTGCGCAAATCTGTTATTACTTCCGCTTCATATCCATAACGGCCAATAAATTCAATAAGTTCATCCTGGCCATAGTGATTCACATGAACATTTAAATTAGCATTGTTATCAAGATAATGGTCTTTTACATACGAATACTCTGATCGCTCTTTAATTGACTCCCTCAGCAGGACAGTCTTTTGTGACATTCTTAGCATTCTCTCAAGAGGCTTATGATAATTATCGATATTAGAAAGTACATTGATACAAGTGATGTGATCAAATAATCCATCTAAATCCTCAACCCTGATATTTTGAAGATTTTTTGGCGGTAGTTGAAACCTACTTAACTCCTTTTGACCAATTTCTATAAGAGATTTAGATGAGTCAATACCCCAATATTCTGCGGCTATTTTTCTATTTGCAATTGAGTGATAAAAATAACCGCTACCGCAACCTACATCTAATATTGAATCTCCATCGACAATATATGGTCTTAACAACTCAATCGCCTGTGCGTGACAAGTCATCTCAGGGATTTCTAGTCTGCACCTCTTTTTATATAAATCTTTTACTGTGGCGCTATGCTCCCAAATAGAATAATTTTCCCACCCATCTGACTGAATCATTTTTTTGCAACAATGCAAAATGCTGAGGCCATAAAGTGCCCTCTCCAATCTCTTGGATCTTTTTCCATATTAATACTACTTTGTAAAAATAAGTTTTTTACTGACTTTGTAAACTGTGGGGGAAGACTATGAAAATGATAAAACATAGTCTCCACTTCCCTAAAGCCAGCCCCTTTAAATAATCTCTCCAATTCAAGAGGATTGTGAAGTCTAGATAACACCTGGTCATAGCCGGGCTCCCCCGCCTTACCTTTTCGTATTGGTGGCAAATCTGTTCTTAACTGTGATTTTAGCTGCGCTAATTCCACCGTTAGACTCTTGTCCTCTTCATTCGTTGCCTGCCCCCTAAGCCCTTCAACGGGAATCAGTCTCTGTGTAAAGAACTCATAGGTATGTCGATTCAAGGTAAATAATGAAAAAAGTGCATTCCTGGCCTCAACTATCGCTACTCCACCTGGCATAAGAGAGTTATAAATATTGTCTATCACCCCAATCTCGTCCCCTTCTCTAAGATGAGGAAATACTCCGCAACTGACAATCGCATCATATGGGGCATCTTTTTTTCCATCACGAAAATAGCCGGAAGGATTTAATACGCTTGCCTCCCATACGTGAGACTCAGGTATTCCAAGCTCCCCCATAACATTTTTAGCTTCTAGGACCATCTCGGGGGTTAAATCGAACCCATAAATCTCTCGGCCATTTTGCACGAAATGTCGCAACATAGATGCTGGGCCACAGCCGGCATCAAGCACCCTTTGTGAACCTGCATCATTGAGTATTGACGTAATTAAATTTAAATGAACGGGAGGATAAGGGGCTCCATCACCATAGTATTCTTCATAGTAAACCTTACCCCAGGTTGAATAGCAGTTTTTAATCGACTTTTCAACATCAACGGTGAGAGTGTCTTTTTTAATCACTATATTTCCTCATAAAACCACGTAATGTGTATTTTGTACTTGGCTCCCTAATTCGCTCGCAACATATTAGCTGAAAACCTGATTTTTGGGCCAATAAAGCAAATGAAGAAAAGCTAAAAACATGAACATGGCCAATTAAAAATTCTTCTCTACTCTTACCCTCTATTGCTGCAGCTTCACCATCAGGCAACTCCACATATATCAAACCGTTATTCGATAGTAATTGCCCCGCATATGCTAGCACCTCGACTGGGTTATTAATATGCTCTAAAACCTTATTGAAGGTAATCAAGTCATAAAAGTCAAGGGAACTCTGACTCCTTAAGTCACCACAGAAACTCTTGATGCCAACGACTTCTCTATGGTGCTCTATCAGGCGCTCATCCATATCTATAGCCGTACACTCCCACCCAAGTTTCTTCATCTGAAATGGAAATACACCCAATCCAGCACCAATATCTAATAGACTTAGAGAATTAGGTGCATCATTTTTCCAATAATTTTTACAAAATTCGTCAATATACTTTACGCGCCCAATATTGTCAGATTCGGACTGACTTAGCGAATTAATTCTGTCGAAAGCTTTTTTAATACCCTCCTGATCTTGGTATGTGGAGGAAACATATTCTCCTGAGTAGAGGTTATTTTGATTCCTATCAAAATGCTCCAAAAAATGACCGCAATTTTTACAACAATAAATTTCCCTCCAGTAATTTCCTTGATTAGCTAATGAGAAATTTTTCTCTATATCTAGAGGGGCATCATAGAAAAATTTCCTCTCAAGATTTTCTTGGGAGCACATGGGGCAAATTAAACTTTTTACTTTCACGTTAAATTATTTTTCCAATAGCCTGATTATTCTTTGAACTTCTTGATCATCATCTAACCAACAAATGAAGTTTTGTAAGTCTGAATTAATATAAGTAAAAAATTCGGATTCTTTTCCAGCCTCAACGAGCATTAGAAAAATTTTTCCAAACTTAGAAACAACCAATGCGCCCCTCAAGCCAAAAGATTTCAACCGGCCATTAATCGATGGGGTGGCATAGAATCCCCAGCTTTTTTTTGTAACATCATATTGCCCCCCCGAATCAGTGGTGAATGTAACCTGCTCATCGGGCTTTAATTCAATACTTCCGCAATCTGAAAGATCCAGCTTGATTCCAGCTCCAGTAACCTCAAATTTCCGAGGGGGGTAAAGAGGTTTAAATTGCATCCCAATTCCAATCTTTAATCAAGAAATTGTTGATTTTCCATTGACCATCTGAATGACTCCAAATATCTAAATTCCTAAATTTTTCACAAATCTTATAAAAGGTTTTAACATCAATTTCTGCAAAATCACAAAATTTATGAATATCTTCTTTAGGTGCTTGATTTCCAGTCTTGGTAATTATTTGAATTGCCTCATCTCTACTCATTCTATTATTTCGTATCTCAAGCGATAAATTATCAAAAAGCCTAGTAAAACCAAATTTATACCATTTAATCCAATGATGTATCGAGATAAAGTCGTCATCTATATCAGCGTAGTCATATAAGCCTGTCCGAGCACCTCCCCTTGCAAACTGAAACCCGTTAGCTTTTGCTGTTGCTAAGCTTGTCTCTGGATCCCACTCAAAGTAATGCCCAAGGAATATGGCATTCAAGTCAGAATGCTCGATTAACTCCTCACTCGGACCAAAATATGCTGCGAGATTTTTTGGTGTAAATCCATCGCCGACCCAATCTGCTGCAGTCGTTCCATGCGTAACTCCAAATTTAGAAAGCCAAGCTGAATTTAATCGATGGCCTCCCAAGGTGTCGTCTTCAGATC
>Ga0214921_10006316_pt1 | contig 16300 bp, 15 predicted proteins | sample LL1505_MetaG_FD_177992 | JGI IMG/M metagenome (GOLD analysis project Ga0214921, IMG submission 177992) | Freshwater microbial communities from Lake Lanier, Atlanta, Georgia, United States - LL-1505 | ecosystem: Environmental > Aquatic > Freshwater > Lake | place: USA: Georgia | collected...
CGAGTGATGGCTTTAACCTGGGAGGCATCCATCTGCTCTCCATTCCGATGCAAGGCACCGCTGGCCAGGTACCAACCTATCTCATGACGCTCGTTCTTTCGGTGCTTGCAGCGATCGGCATCGACAAATTTGTGCGCTCGCGCTACGGCTTGCTCACGAAGGCATTGCGTGACAATGAATTGCGGGTCGAATATCTCGGCCAGTCGGTCCGCCAGCTCGTTCTGCTGAATTACATCATTGCTGCCGGACTCGCGGGACTTGCCGGCGTTCTCTCTGCTGTTGCCGTCGGTCATATCGGCCCTGAGATGGCCTACTGGACCACCTCCGGCGAATTCGTGTTCATGGTCATCCTCGGCGGACTTGGCCACGTGGCGGCCGCTTTCGTCGGGGCTGGCGTCCTCTCTGCCGTTCAGGCGGTGGCCTACGCCGTCGCCCCGAACAGCTGGCAATTCATTGTGGGTGCCAGTTTGCTGGCCTGCATCGTGTTCTTGCCCGAGGGGCTCTGGTCGCTCCTGAAGCGGTTTGGGAGACGCGCATGACCATTGCTCTTTCGACTCAGGGCCTCTGCCGAAGTTTTGGCGCGGTAAAGGGAGCGGACAACATCACCGTCGAATTCACGGCTGGAACGGTCGTCGCACTCATCGGCACGAATGGCGCTGGAAAAACAACTTTTCTGAATCTCGTGACGGGGTACCTCAAACCCGACTCGGGCAGCGTCCTCTTGGGCGAACGCAACATCACCGGAATGGAGCCGCGCGACATTACCCGCTTAGGCGTTGCCCGCTCATTCCAGATTCCACAATTGTTCGACCAACTCACAGTCGATGAAAACCTGGAAGTAGCCGAAATCATCGCCCGTCATGCTTCCACCGCGAGTCAGACCAAAGAGCTGGCTCGCGTTCGTGCGTTGGCGTTAGAGCGTTTTGGTCTGGTCCCGCAACGCGATCAACTGGCGAAAACCCTCCCCGGTGGCGCCCGCAAGCTCCTCGACATCGCGATGGCCGTCGTGTCCCACCCCAGCGTTCTGGTGCTCGATGAGCCAACCAGTGGCGTGAGCGCTGAAGAGAAAGAGAGCGTCGTCGAAACCGTGATCGAACTCGCCCGAGGGCTCAACGCAATGACGCTATTCGTTGAGCACGACATGGAAGTCGTGGCGCAGTACGCAGATCGTGTACTCGCATTTTTTGAGGGCCGGATCATTGCAGATGGCACGGCAGCCGAGGTGCTTGATGCGCCTGAGGTCCGTCGCCTCATTGTTGGTACAGCCCTGGGAGCAGACGGTCATGCTTGAAGTGCAAGGGATCTCAGTTCGCCGAGGCAGCGTTGAAGTCGTCCGAGATGCGAGCTTCAAACTGGGACGCGGCGAATTCATTGCTCTGGTCGGTCGGAACGGCGCGGGCAAGACCTCGCTGATGAAGGCGATTGCAGGGCTGCTACCGAGCAGCACCGGCCATATCAGCATGAATGGTCAAAGCCTCGATGCCATGCCGGCCCACCAGCGTATACGCCTCGGAATTGGCTACATGCCTGAAGACCGCCGCCTGATCCCCGGGCTGACCGTCGAGGAGAACATCAGCCTCCCCTGCTGGACCCGTAACACCCCCGACCTGCCTTCGCGTCTGGCTGAGGTGTTCAAGTGGATTCCGGAGCTCGAACCCATGGCCCAGCGCCGCGCCTTGGAGCTCTCGGGAGGGCAGCAAAAACTCGTCGCTCTCGCCCGCGCCTGGGTTGCCGACAACAGCCTTTTGCTACTCGACGAACCATTCGAAGGCGTAGCGCCCGCACTCTGCCAGCGCTTGATCGAAGTCATCCGCACATTGCGTCAGGCAGGCATGGCCGTTCTGCTCTCAGAATCCGAATTCAAGCACTCGCGTGGCCTCGTAGACCATGTTCTGCCGATCGACCGCGGCGTCCTGCAACCTGTCGTGCTGGGCAAGAACGCTCATTAACCGGGCAGGACACCGGCCGCCCGGTACTGATCCCAAAGCCTGAAGAACATCGCTTCGGTGTCTTCAAATTCATAGAATCCATAACGACGACACTTCCCCGTGTGGGAGATGATGTCGAAGTCAGAAGCAAACACGAAGTCACCGTAGCCCCAGGACACGAGATCCGGATAAGACGTTGCGCGTAACCCGTAGCGAGCGACCATCTGATCCCAAAGCGGCCCTTTGTCAGCCATCGCCTGAGCAAGTCGGATCGGGCGCCTCGGCGCCAGTTCCATGCCCCAATAGCGTGCCATCTTGGGCCAGAAATTTTCCCAGCGAATCAGATCTCCATTGGTGATGTTGAATGCCTGGTTCGCACAACGGGGTTCGGTCGACATCCAGACCATCGCGCGCGCTAGCAGCGTCGCATCGGTGACCTGATAAAGCGCATGGTAGTTCGCAGCCGACCCCGGAAACTGCAGAGGCAAACCGAGTTCACGCGACAGCACGGCGTACACGGCTAAAACCATCGGCAGATTCATCGGACTACCGACCCCATCGCCACAAATCGCATGGGGGCGAGCCGACGAAATCGACCAGCGCTTGCCATGTGAAGCTTGCGTCAGGTAATCCCATTGATTGTAATAAAAATTCGGGGGCATGTGCCTGGGGTCATCCTCGCGGGCCGGCGTCCGGAAGGTCCCATGATGGTTTCCGTACCACTTTGTGCCATGCATGACATGAACATGCTCAAGCCCCACAGCGACGGGGTCAAGGGCCTCAATCAGATGGCTCAGCATGGCGGTGTTGTCATTAACCCAGGCCGCTGAGTCAGACCGTTCAACGTAGGCCGCATGAAAGACGTGCGTCACCGCAGACAATCGATGGGCCTGCCTTGCGCAATCCGCGGGATCGAGCAGATCGATCGCCAAGTGGGCATAGTCACCCTGCAGAGCAGGCGAGCGCCGCGAGACGGCGAGGATCTCCCAACCCCCAGCCCCCAGGAGATGGGCCAACAAATTGCGCCCGACCACACCGGTTGCACCGGTAATGAGAGCGACACGTTTGCTCATGGTTGCCCCATGGTCAACACCACTTTGCCCACCGCCTGCCCAGTCGACACAAGCCCAAGCGCCTGCTCAAACTGCTCTAGCGGAAACGCTTGCATGACATGCGGTCGAATGACGCCCCGTGTGTAAAGTTGCATCAGTTCGTGCTGCACCTCCGCGACCCGGTCGGGGGTTCGCTCCCGATAATCGCTCCACTGCAAACCACTGGCGGTAATGTTTTTGACCAGCAGGTAATTCGCTTTGATCTCGGGGATCCGCCCCGCGGCAAACCCGATGACGACAATCCGGCCACACCAGGCGAGCGCGCGCAGAGCACCATCGAACACATCACCGCCCAGGGTATCAAGGACCACGTCGGCACCATGTCCTGCATTGGCCGAATAAACCTGCTTGCGCAGGCTTTCGCGAAGATCCGGTTGAGCGAGATCGATCACGGCGTCGGCACCGTGCTGTCGCACCACGTCCGCCTGCAGGGGCGTATTGACAGCGGCCAGCACGCGTGCACCCAACCCTTTGGCGATCTGGACGGCTGCCAGTCCGACTCCGCCAGCCGCGCCCGTGACCAGCACCGTTTCATTGCGGCGAAACTGCCCACGATCGACCAGCGCAAAATAGGCCGTTTGATAAACAAGACCCATCGCCGCCGCATCGACAAACGACATGGCGTCAGGGATCGGATGAACCCAGGCAGATGGTGCGCAAACCTGACTGGCATAACCGCCGTGTTCAAGCTGAACGACGACACGATCCCCGAGACGGACTGATCGTGATGGCGGACCCGCAAACGAGATAGATGATGAGGCCTCGGATGGATTCGCGTGCCCAATTGCTGGCCCAATCGCACGCACCACCCCGGCTGCATCCTTGCCCGGTGTAAAGGGAAACGGCGGCAAGATCTGGTACCGCCCGCTCATGACCAGTAGGTCCGGATAGTTGACCGCTGCTGCGTGCACATCGATCAACACCTCCCCGGGACCAGGGCTGAGATCCTTGCAGGATTCGACTCGATGCAAGCCGGGTGAATCGTTTGATCCAAGAGAACTGATCGAACCAAAGGACCGGACCATGACGGCTTTCATGACGATTCAAACAGCTTTTGGTCCTCACCCAGGCTCGGATAGCCTTGCGCCGGGGCATCGCCCCGAAACTGGCGGTCGATCGGGACCGGAAGCGCGGGAATCTGCCGACCCGAACCATCATCGAGTTTTGCTGAAAAAAGACCACGATGCTGGAAATGGGGATGCTTGACGGCCTCTTCGAGCGATCTTACTGGCGCGACACAGACGTCCCTCCCATGAAATTGAGCTAACCAGTCGTCCTGGGCTCGTGTCGCGATGATCGCGGCGATGGTCTTGACCGTGGCAGATGGGTCGGTCGTATCGTCGCGCAACTCGGGAGCGCCGATACAGTCGAGAAATTGAATCCAAAACTTTTCCTCGAGCGGCGCACACGCGAGGTACTGGCCGTCGAGCGTTTGATAAACCTGGTAACGCGGGCTCGCCCCCGTAACAAGGTCTGAACCCGGCGTCGGCCAGGACCCGGACGAAAACCCATTGCCCAATCCCCAGTACATGAGCGGGAACAGATGGTCGGCCATCGCGATATCGAGGTGACAACCACGGCCTGTCGAATCTCGCTGACGCAGGGCCAACAGAATATTCATCATCGCCGGGTAGGCCCCACCCGCAAGATCTGCGATGAGCGCTGGCGGCAATCCCGGGGCACCATCATGGCCTGCGGTCAGGCTCAGCATGCCCGCCTCGGCAAGATAGTTCAGGTCATGGGCCGCCACTTGTGCAAGCGGACCGTCCTGCCCAAACCCCGAAATCGAACAATAAATCAACCCCGGATGGATCACGCTCAGGGTGTCGTACCCCAGGCCGAGGCGTTGCATCACCCCCGCACGAAACTGCTCGACGAGAATATCGGCATCCCGCACGAGTGCGATCGCCTGATCACGCCCCGAAGCCTGTTTCAGATCCAGAACTATCGATTTTTTCGCACGATTCAATAATCCAAAATTAACGCTGTCTGATCCAAAACTCGGCGCATAGGTTCGCATCTCATCGCCCTGACCTGGGCGCTCAATTTTGATGACCTCCGCCCCAGCCTCAGCAAGCAACAGCGTGCACATCGGGCCCGGCAACAGCGTACTGAAGTCCAGAACCCGAACGCCGCTCAAGGGGCGAGTCATAGGTTGACTCAGAGGACGATTCTCCGGACGACTCATCAGCGTTCAGTCCGCTGTTTGGCGACTTGGGCGCGGCGGGCTGGCACATACGGTTCTTGACCGAGCGCGACATGCAAGGCCTCCGAGACATCATGATGTTCGGCCAGACCAGTCCGCTCGAGTAGTGTGATCGGACCCTCGGGGTAGCCCAATCCAAGGCAGAGGGTCATATCCAAATCAGCTGCGGTCGCGAGGCCTTCGTCCAGACGGCGCAAGGTATCGTTGAAATAAGGGCGAATCAGCCGGTTCACGATCCGTCCCGGAAAATCCCCACAAACAGCGACTTTGAGCCCTGCAGACTCGAATACCTCGCGGGCCGCCTCAAGCGCTGCAGGGCTAGTGCCAGGTTGACGAACGACCTCGACTAAAGGCGTTGGATCGCCCTTGCCGAGTCGAAATCGGGCAAAGCCAACCACGTTACTTCCCTCTGCGTCGCGGGACTCGTCGGTGTGAACGCCGAGGCACTCCGTGCCCAGTTCAATCGCCACAAAGGGCGCCGAACGGGTGGCTGCCTGATGGGCGCGATAAGCGTAGCCGGCACCAAGGCCCACGACGATCCAGGCATCGCCTTGCCTGTCAGCCCGTGCGATGAGCGGATGAGGGACTGGGAATGAAGCGCTTGGCCCGGACTGAATGATTCGATAAGTCGTCATGGGGTCAGGCTCCAAAAATCTTGCGATCGGCGTAGACATGGAATCCACGCCCGGTCTTTTTACCCAGGTGCCCTGCAGCGATCATACGTCGGACCAGTGGTGGGCATGCGGCCCGCGGCTCGTGCGTTAACCCATGCATCGCCTCGCAAAGCAGTTTTTGCGTATCCATTCCAACGAGATCCAGCAGCTCGAGTGGCCCCATCGGATACCCCATCGCCGCCTTGATTGCCAGATCAATATCAGCCGCCTCGGCGACACCCTGTTCGACCAACCGAATGGCGTCGTTATTGAAGGGGATCAGAAAGTAATTCAGGATAAAACCGGGACTGTCCTGCGTTTTCACGGGCTTCTGCCCAAGCGCTTGACACACGGCCCAAGCCTGCTGAAAGGTGGCTTCACTGGTGTTCAGGCCGGGCGACATCTCTACCAGCTTCATGAGCTGCGCGGGCAAACAAAAGTGCATGCCAACAAAACGGTCAGCCCGTCCAGATCCCCCGGCAATTTCGGTGATCGAAATCGTGGAGGTATTGCTCGCAAAGATCGTATGTTCCGGGCAGATCGTGTTCAGTTGACTAAACAATTCGTGCTTGACGTCGAGGCTCTCGAAAACCGCCTCGATCACGAGGTCACAATCCGCCAAATCTGCCAGCTGGGTCGTAGCAGACCATTGCGCCATGATTTGGGGCAACGCGTCGGCAGCCAACTTGCCGCGTTCAACCGACTTGCGCAGAAACCCCTCGGTCTGTTCCCTAGCTCGAGCCAACGCGTCCTGGCGGACATCGAAAACCCTCGTTCGAAAGCCCGCACGCGCTGCGACGATCGCAATACCCGCCCCCATCGTTCCGCACCCAGCCACCCCAATCGTTCTAATTTGACTCAAGATTGTCCCCTGAAGCTTTTGGATAGCCGATTGATGGCTATGGTTGTTTTGTCAGAAAACTACGGCCAATCAGTTGCCGGTGAACCTGATTGGTACCTTCCCAAATCTGGGTGATTTTGGCGTCGCGCATGAGCCGCTCGACCCGGTAATCCTTGCAGTAGCCGTAACCGCCAAGTAGTTGGACCGCGTCCGTACTCGCACGCATCGCCAGATCGGAGGCGCGCAATTTCAGAATCGACGCTTCGATGCCAAAGTCGGTTTCACCCGCCTCAACCCGCTCCCCGATCTGCCAGAGCCAGGACTCAACCAACGCGAGATCCGCCGCCAAGTCAGCCACCATGAACTGAATGCCCTGAAATTCGAGTATCCGCCGGCCAGATTGCCGTCGATCATTGATGTAAGCAATGGCATCTTCAAACGCCGCGCGGGCAATCCCGAGTGCATGTGCTGCCACGCTTGGACGGGACTTGTTCAAGGACGCAAACAGGATCTTCAAGCCATCGCCTGGCTCGCCGATGAGGTGGTCCCGGGGCACCCGGCACTGATCGAACGCCAGTGTCGCCGTGCTCGAGGCACGGGTACCCATTTTGTCCTCAAGACGAACAACCGAGAGGCCTGGCGTTCCTTTTTCCAGAATCAATACAGAAATGGATTCCTTCGCACCGACGATACCGTCCCATTTCCCGAAGAGCAGATAAAGGTCGGCGACATCACCGTTCGTGATGAAGGTCTTTCCACCATTGATTACGATTTCATCCCCTTCCTCGCGAAACGTTGTCCGCATGCCGGTCGCGTCGGAACCTGCGCCCGGCTCCGTAATGGCCAGTGCACCGAGTCCACCTTCCGCGATACGGGGCAGAAACCGCTGCTTTTGCGTCTCGGTCCCCCAATCAATTAACGGCTTCATACCGTGATAGTTGGTCGCCCAAATGATGCCCGTTGACGCGCAGGCCTGGCTGATTTCGCGCACGCAAGCCAGATACGCGTTGAAACTCAACGGCGCCCCACCGTAGGCTTCGGGAACAAACATCGCGTTTAGGCCCAGCGCATTGATCGCGTGGACGTTATCCCAGGGAAACTCACCCTGGCGGTCGTAGTGTTCGGCGCGCGGCGCAATCTTGTCACGCGACAACTGACGCACGCTCTCGAGAAGCATCCGCTCCTCTTGCGCAAGCTTCAGCCGATCATCCAGACGCTGTAGAACGTTCATTCAAATCACCTCAATGCGCAATGCCCTGCGCCCCATCGATATAGAGCGTCTCACCACTCATAAAACCGGCTCCACTGGAATAGAGCGCGCCTACCAGGTTCGCCACATCCAATGCAGTGCCGGGGCGTCCCGAAGGAATTCGCTTTTCGAGATAAGCGCGCAAGGGACCCGATCGCATCGCGTCCGCATTCAGATCCGTTTCGATATAGCCCGGAGCCACATCAAGCACCCGGATATCCTGGCCCGCCCATTCAACCGCCAGACAACGGGTAATCGCCCCAACCGCCGCCTTGCTGGCGCAGTAGGCAAGATTGCGCTTGACCCCCAACTTATCGAAAAAAGAACCAATATTCACAATCAGTCCGCCCCTGTTTTGAACCAGGTGCGGATACACAGACTGACATCCCAACAGGACCGACGTCGCATTGGTGTTGATCACGGTTTGCCAGTGATCGAGATCAATCTCAGTGGAGCGGCCCTCAAGGTGAAGCCCGGCATTGTTGACCAAGCCGGCGATCTTCAGACCCTTCGCCTGCAAAGCGGCCAGAGCGGACTCCCATGAGGTCCGATCCGTGACGTCCATTGCAACGGCATGCAAACGCCCCTGCACCCTGATGGCCAGCTCATCGGCCCCGTCGATGCCATCGCTCCCGTCATCACCCGAGCCATGCAAAGCCGGTAATGCGCCAGAGCGAGACAGACATCCAATGTCATACCCTGCTGTTGCCAGCACCTGAGCAATCGCTGCACCAATCCCACGACTGGCGCCAGTTACCACGATGCATGACCCTTTGCTCATCAACGATCCCTGAACACGGGTTTGCGCTTGTCGACAAACGCCTGCATGCCTTCTTCAGCGTCCGCCGTGCGATAGGCCAGCGTCGAAAGATCTGCCTCCATTCGCAGGCCTTCAACAAGCGTTAAATCGGAAGACCGCTGAACGGCCTCGCGGACAAACTGCTGGGCCAGAAGACCATAGCCCGAAAATTCCCGGGTGAAGTCAAAAGCGGCTTCCAGAGCCGGCGCCTCGACGAGCCGATTCACCAAGCCCATCCCGAGCGCCTCTTCGGCCCCAACCGTACGCCCGGTCATCATGAGTTCGAGCGCACGCGACGGGCCCACCACGCGCGGCAGACGCTGGGTTCCGCCGTAGCCCGGGACCAAACCAAGCTTGATTTCGGGAAGGCCAAATTTTGCGTTCCGGGTCGCCAATCGAAAGGTGCAAGCCAGTGCCAGTTCGCAGCCACCGCCAAATGCAAACCCATTGACCAGCGCGACCGAGGCGATCGGCAAACGATCAAGACGGGAGAATATGGCCTGCCCGAACTCGGCTCCGGCGCGTTGGGCCGCCAGATCCCGGTGCTGCAATTCCTTGATATCGGCGCCGGCACAAAAGGCACGTTCGCCGCTGCCGGTCACAATCAACGCGCGCGCATCGGACTTGGCAACTTGATCAATTGCCCGCCCAATATCTTCGATCAACGCGAACGACAGAGCATTGAGCGCCTCTGGCCGCGAGATGGTCAAAAGGGCAAACTCTTCGGGGTAAGTAAGTTCAATCATGACGCTGACTTCGCCTTGTAGCGGACGGCTTGTGGCTGGATTCGACCGGCCTGAGTCCATGCCATGAGTTCGCGCTTCAGAATCTTGCCGCTCGGGGTTAGGGGAAATTCATCCATCACCAGGTAATACTCAGGCATATCGAATTTCGAGAGCCCCGATTGCGCCAGATGTTCGAGCAATTCTTCCGCCGCGAGCGCGGGACCTTCCACAATCAGCGCGAGGCAGACTTTTTCACCCAGTCGCGCATCTGCGACCGCGAACGCAGCGGCCTTTTTGACGGCGGGATGGCGGTGGGCGAGGTCTTCGATCTGCGCGGGATAAATGTTATGCCCGCCACGAATGATCAAATCTTTCTTACGACCAACGATATGCAAATTACCGCGCTCATCGACTTGGCCTAAGTCGCCGCTCATAAACCAACCAGACGCATTGAATGAGCGCTCTGTCGTCTGCTGATTCGCAAAATAGCCCAACATCAGCACGGCCCCGCGACCGCCAATTTCACCGATTTCTCCGGGTGCCGCCGGGATATCGGCATTTTCCTGCGACCAGAGTGCGATCTCGTAGCCATGACAGGCGCGGCCGCAGGTCTTAATGATTACGTCGGTCGGATCGCCCGGCAAAGTGTATTGATGCGAACCGTTTTCAGTCATCCCGTATACGTTCTGAGGCGTCACACCGATCGCCACGAAGCGTTGAGCGGTCTCCTGGGGGATCGGCGCACCCGCCATGTAAAACACCCGGACCTGCCCAAGTTGGTTCATCCCGCGTTGCTGCAACCCGTGCAACAAATCCATCGCATGGGTGGGCACGCCCATCACATAGGTTGCACCGGTCTCGAGAATCCAGTCCAGCGCGGACCGTCCAAGCCGCGGGTCATGGACGACGAGTTCGCAGCCACAAACCATTGTCTGCTCAAGTGCGACGGTACCAATATGGTGGCTCATCGGACTCAGGCTCAGGAGGACTGTGCGCTCATCGTGTGACCAGTCCGCGACCATGGCACGGCCATTGGCAAGAAGCGTATTGTCGCTATGCATCACCCCCTTGGGTGGCCCCGTCGTCCCGCTGGTAAATGCGAGATAGACCAGCTTGTCCGGATCGCTGACAGGGTCAACAGAAGGTTTGACTGTCGAGAGAACCGTCGAGCCCGAGGACGCCGCCAATTCTGCTGAGCCCGGCAGAATTGGGAACGCCACAGCCCTCGGTGGTAAGTCGCCTGAACCCGTTAAGTCCCCTGAACCGGCTGAGCCCTCCGCCCCCCCCGCCCCTAAACGACCAGACAGCGCGAATACGACCCGCATGCTGGGGATGGCAAGCGCCCGTGCGAAGATATCAAACTGATCCGAATCGGCGCCGTAGTTCATCTGGGCAATCAGGGCGCGGCAGTCGATTCGACTTAGCAGGGTTTCAATCTCAGCAACCGTATAATTCTGATGCAAAGAAGGGTTACAGATGTAACCATTACGCGAGCAGGCCAGAAAGACGACGATCGATTCAACCCGACTTGGCAGCCAGACCGAGACCCGATCACCTTCACAAAGACCGGCCGTATTTAACGCGTGGGCCACCGCGTCGACCCAGGTCAGCATTTGTGACCACGTGAGTCGGGTGTTTGCGTCCCGACACGCAAACCGGCTGCCACGTTCGGCCGCATGCCGCACAAGCAATGCGTACATCGTCTCGGACTGCCAGGTCTTGGCCCCGTAGTAAAGGCGGGCCTGGGCCGGCGAATGTAGCGTCAGAATCTTCGCCATGCTTATCGCGCTGGTAGGGCCTCAGTGACCAAACGTGTCGGCATCCGGTGCCCGACGCTGCGCAAAGGCCTCAGCGAGTTCGTGATGCTCGTCGGTGTCCAGGTACCCGCGCAAAAGCAGGTCATGGGCCATCCTCGACAACCCCCCGACCCCGCCATGGCGCGCGTTAAAGGCGGCCTTGATGGAAGCCAGTGCGAAGGCACCCCGGTCGGCAATTTCAAGAGCCATCTTCCGGGTGGCCTCAGCCAATTCCGCGTCGGGTACAACCTGGTTGATCAAGCCCCAGTCGAGCGCCTCGCGGGCGCTGATTTTGGGGTTGCGGTACCACATCTCCTTTGCCCGCTTCTTGCCAACGAGATCTTCCAGGTACCAGGTGCCATAGCCAGCGTCGAAGCTACCCATCATCGGGCCGACCTGCCGGAACACGGCGCTCTCCTTGGCAATGGTGAGGTCACACACCATCTGGAGCACGTTGCCCCCGCCAACGGCAAAGCCGTTGACCGACGCAATGACTGGTTTTTGTAATCGATCAATACTTTCGTACATCTCGAGCGTGGGCAGAACCCCAGCATAAAGCAGCGTGTCCTCCATCCCCTCTTTGCGCCCGCCGATACAAAAGAACCGGTCTCCAGCCCCTGTGATCACGAGTACGCGAGTTCGGGTTTCGCGCCGCACCGCATTGATACAGTCGCGAATTTCATGGCACATCAGCGGCGTGAACATATTGCCGTCCTGCGGGCGGTTGAGCGTCAGCGTCCCGATTGGGCCGTCTTCCTGATAAGTGATTTCCGCGAAATCCATGGTGACTCGATCTTTTTGATTCAAATGATGTGTTGCGCGCGCAGTTGGGCGATTTCTTCGGCCCCCAGACTTAACCATGATTCAAGAACCGCCTCGGTGTCAGCCCCCAAAACGGGCGGCGGAACCTGGCTCCCTTCGGTACAGCCATCAAACCGGATCCCCAAACCGACTTGCGGTATGCGCAAATCCCCACGCAGGCTGGCATACAGAAAGCCCCGCTCCCGCAACTCAGGGTCCGTCGCAAATTGGTCGAGACGCTGAATCGGACCCGCAGGCACTCGGGCCTCGCCAAGAACCAGAAGCCAATGCGCTCGCGGCTGGGTCAGCAGTAAGCTGGAAATTCGCTTGACGATCGTTTCACGCGCCGCCCGGCGGAGAGCGTTGGTCGCGTAGTCGACGGTGTCAGCGAATTCGGGTTCGCCAACGGCCGCCCAAAAACGGCGCCAGATCGCATCATTACCCAGCGCGAGGGTCATGGGCTCATCGGCGGTCTCAAAGACCTGATAGATCGCGATGACGCTATCGCGGCCCCCTGAGCGGCGCATGAGTTCCCCAGTGCCCAGGTACGGCACCAACCGGGGCGCCATGAACCTCGACATGCTCTCCATCATCGAAACATCCACAACACATCCGCGACCATCACGCGAACGCCGCAGCAACGCCGCCATCACGGCCATCGCCGCGTCATGCCCCGCGAGCAGATCCGCCGCCGGTGTCCCTACTTTCTGGGGTGGACTGTCAGGCTCGCCCGTCATGTCCATGACGCCCGACCACCCCTCGGCAATGAGGTCGTAGCAGGGCAAATCTGCGCGCTGCCCGTCAATTCCGAAGCCCGTGACGGAAACATGAATGAGCTTGCTATTCACGGCTGCCAGGGACTCCGCATCAAGCCCCAATTTTTTTTGAACCCGCCCAACCAGATTAAGAATCACCACATCGGCCTGCGCCACCAGACGCATTAGTAGCGCATGCCCTGCGACCTGCCCATAGTCGATCGCAACGCCACGCTTATTCCGATTGACACTCAAAAACCAGAGTGATTCTCCATCCAGGAACGGCGGCCCCCAGGCCCGCGAGTCATCCGGCTGACTGGGTCGTTCGACCTTCAACACCTCAGCGCCCAAATCGCCCAACAACTGCCCGGCATAGGGACCGGCAATGGATGTTGTGAGATCGAGAACCTTGACACCCGCCAACAAGTCCATCGATGCGCTCTGCTTAAGGGGCAGCGAATCAACAGGACGCGCCGGCGTACCGCTGGAATCAGCACCCGCAGCAGAATTCAACCCAAGATCGAGCGAGGAAACGGACATCCAAGAAAACCCACGATGAATCAATCAAACAACTCGAACTCGAGTGCAATGGCCGTGCCACCGGCGAATTACGCGATTCAAGACAGTTCCAAGCCAATGTAGTTCCGGCGACGAACCATCGCCAGAACAAAAGTGTCTTCACCGAATACACTATGGTCGCAAATAAACCTTGCACCAGCCCCTCCCGAAGACGCCCGACCATGAACGCCCCAAGCGCCGAATTCGATCCACAACACCGCGGCATCCTCGTCCTCGACTTCGACGGTCAGACGCGCTTCGCAAGTGGGCTCGCGACCAACCCCAGATTTGCCACGCGTATTGTTGAGGGCTGGATGTTGGCCAAACGGGCTGATCAACGCGTATTCGGTATCAACGACAAGTTTGGGCCGCTGGTTGCCGTGGCTTACCCCGCCCCGGACGCGACTGCGATTGTCGTCATGATGCGCGAACCGAATGATTCCCTGTTCGAATTTGCGGCGACGGTTGAGTTCGCGGGCGACATCCTGCGCCACCTGTTAACGAACCCCTACGAGGCGCTGACCGTGGTTGACCGTGAGGGCATCGTTCGATACATCAGCCCGGTTCATGAGCGGTTTTTTGGCTTGCCCGCCGGCGGTGGGCTCGGCAAGCACGTAACCCAGGTGATTGAAAACACCCGACTGCATGAAGTTGCCCGCAACGGTCGGGCCGAAATCGGTCAATTGCAGGTCATGAAAGACACCTCAAGGGTCGTCACCCGCATCCCCGTTCAGGGCAGCGGTGGCGAGGTGGTGGGCGCAATCGGACAGGTCATGTTCAAGGGCCCAGAACAACTCCAGACGCTATCCGCGGAACTCTCACGTCTACGTTCTGAGGTCGAGTACTACCGTCGCGAACTCAGCAGCCTTCGAGAGCGCAGCGTGGGCCTGGACCAGTTGATTGGCGATAGCCCGTTAATGCGGAAGCTAAAACAGCAAATCCTGAAGGTCGCCCCCCTTGACGTACCCGTGTTGCTCGTCGGCGAGAGCGGGACCGGCAAGGAACTCGTTGCGCAGGCCATTCACCAGTTGAGTCCGCGTTGCGAGGAGGCTCTCGTGATGATCAATGCCGCCGCGTTGCCCGCGAATCTCGTCGAAAGCGAACTCTTTGGATATGAAGCCGGTGCATTCACAGGCGCCGAACGTAAAGGCCGACGCGGCAAGGTTGAGCAAGCCGACCGGAGTTCGCTCTTTCTGGACGAGCTGGGCGACATGCCACTCGAGATGCAGGTCAAGCTCCTGCGGGTACTCGAAGATGGCAGTTACGAACGAATTGGCGGCCAAGGATCGCGGATCTCAAATTTCCGACTCATCAGCGCCAGCAACCGCGACTTCCAGCGCCTGATTAATGAGGGCCGATTCCGACTCGATCTGTTCTATCGGGTCAGCGCAGTGACGATTGTGTTACCCCCACTTCGCGATCGCCTCGAAGACATTCCTGCGCTCGCCAGACAAGCGCTCAAGCGCTTCGCCCAACGTCACGGTGTTGCAGTCCGTAGGCTCTCCACTGCGGCGATTCAGTTCCTGCAGCAACAGAACTGGCCCGGCAATGTGCGCCAGCTGATGCATGTGGTGGAACGCGCCGCGATCTTCGCTGACACAGACCCCATCGGGCCCGCTGACTTCGACTTGCAGATTTCCACCAAACCCGATTCGGTCAGCGAATCCCTGACGCGGGTCGAAGAAAACCTGATTCGGGCCGCACTCGAGCGCTGCGGTGGCAACAAGAAACGTGCTGCAGCGGAGCTCGGAATCTCTCGTTCGTATCTCTACAAACGACTGGCTACGTTCGCAGATTTGCCCTTTTCCTGAAGGACTGATCCGAAAATGTTACTCACAACAATCAGGACCATACCAGCCCATCCGAGCGCCGGAATCTGATCGCCAAACAGAACCAGACTGTAGAACGAGGCGAACACAATCGCGCTGTATTGAAGATTGGCGACCAGGATCGTCGAACCCAGGTTATACGCCCGGGTCATGCAGAGCTGCCCTAACCCAGCCAGAACTCCAATCGGGATCAGCCACAGGGCTGCCGACCACGTCTGCGCGTTCAAGGGAGTGACGCCGGTGAATCCCATCCCAATCAACCCAAGCGCCGCCGAGCCCAACGCAAAATAGAAAACGGTTCGCGCCTCGGGTTCACCCGCTTTGCCCAACGAAGCCACTTGGAGATAGGCCATCGCTGCCGTGATCCCTGATGCCAGACCCAGAAGACCGCCGAGCCACTGATCTTGCGCAAGCGTTGGATGCAAGACCATCACAACGCCCCCGAAACTTAGCACCACCGCGATCATTCTCGGCCGTTGGCGAATCCAGTCTTTGCCACGAAAAAGGGCAACGCCGAGGATCCACACCACCATCCACATACTGCTGGTGTAATTCAGCGTCATCGCGGTCGGAAGTGGCAGGACGGTGATCGCAAAAAACCAGGCGGCCAGCGAAAGATTTCCGATCAAACTGCGCCAGGCGTGCATCCATGGCACATCGCTACGCATCGCTACGCCCTGCCAACGCATGACCATCCAGACAAGTAAGGTACTAAACACGCCCCGATAAAAGACCAGTTCGGCGGTTGTGAATTCGGCGGAGGCCAGCTTGACGCACACGCCCATGCTCGCAAACAAAAACGCCCCCAATACCATCCATAAAGCGTGCATCGTGTTGCGGCGCAATCGGGTATCGAAGCGGGTCAACCGCCGCGATGACCCAACTGATGGTCAAGGTGCGCTTTGACGGTCGGCCACTCGCCAGCGATGATGCTGTAGACGCAGGTGTCTCTCAGGGTTTGCGGCGCTAGTGGATGCAAGTTGATTTGGTGGTTGCGCAAGACACCATCCAGTCGAGCACCCAATCGCTCGATCGCCCGCACGCTTTG
>Ga0214921_10006317_pt1 | contig 16300 bp, 13 predicted proteins | sample LL1505_MetaG_FD_177992 | JGI IMG/M metagenome (GOLD analysis project Ga0214921, IMG submission 177992) | Freshwater microbial communities from Lake Lanier, Atlanta, Georgia, United States - LL-1505 | ecosystem: Environmental > Aquatic > Freshwater > Lake | place: USA: Georgia | collected...
TAATCTTCGTGAAATAAATTATAATAGTAAATAATATAGTATACTAATTTAACATAATAAAAAGTCTTTAAGTTATTTTTATTATAATATTTAATATTAAATATTTTATTTAAATAAATAATGTATACTATTAAATTTTTAAAAATATAGCTTATTTTATAAAGAAATATCAAGTTTTAGTGCTACTAGTAGCAACCCAATAGATATTAAAATTATTATGTGTATCAACAAGATTTATCCACCAATCACTAGGAAGATTAATTTTATATTGTAAATTAGCTATATAATTGCATAATTGTTTTGCACATTTGTTGCTAACAATATAGCTATCAGTGCATCTTGTAGTAGCATTCATTTGATGACCAAAACCAAATACTTGTTGTTTGTCTTTAAGATAAATATTTTGATTTGGTTTTATTAATTTCGAATCAATATGTAAATTGCAACCATTGCCGATAAATAACATATCATAGTCATTAGGTAATTGACACAGATAATGGTTTAATATTTTGGTAAAATTGTTAGATAGAATAACATCATCTTCTAGAATTAACGCTTGATGATATTTTTCTGCAATTTCTTTATACACATAAAAATGTTTTAATACTAGAGACATCAGAGATGGTTTAAAATCTGGTATAAATAGTTTTTTGTCTTCATTTGTAAGAACATCTTTATCAAATAATTCAATAAATTCATAATTAGTTATATTTTGTGTTGAAAATTGTTGCAAAATATTTTGCTTTCTTTCAACTAATTTTGAATAATGCAATACAAATATTTTCATGATATTAACTATTATTAACTACTTTTTCTTTATATTACTATTTTGCTACTTTTTGCTAGTATAATTTTTAGTGCATACCTATTTTTTGTGAAGCCATAGCATCCATAGATGGTAGTTTATTTCCTAGTATATTTTCTCCAACAAGTCCAAATGAACCACCTGCAGATAAACCGCGATGTGGCATTTCTACCGGAGGAAGAGGTGGTTGAATAACCTGTTGCATTATTGGTTGAATGGAAGGAATTGGACTAGGTAATGATACCCCAGAATCTGCAGGATTGATTGGTATTTCTTCAGGTAAATGTTGACTAACTAGAGTAGGGAGTGGAAAAATAGAATTTGCAGTTGGAGCAATTAATTGGGGTGCAGTAATTACTTCTATAGTAGGTATAGGTTCCATTCCCATTCCCATTCCCATTCCCATTGTTGGTATTGGCGCCATAGTGGGCGCCATAGTGGGCGCCATAGTGGGTGTAGGTGTAGTATGTGTAGGTGATGGATAATTATGGTTGTAATTGTGATTATAGTTATGGTTGTAGTTATTGTTATTATGACGACGATGACGATAATAGTCGTCACCATACCACCAGTATAGAGGGTCATACCAATAACCATCATCATAATAATATGGTGTAGTGTCGGAAGTCTGAGATATTTTTTGGGTAGATTGTGGAGTTCCAGTACTAGTATTGCTAGTATTGTTGCGTTGCATTACTAGAATTGTTAAAAGTGCGGTGATAACAATAAGACATACTACTAGAAGAATATTAATAGTATTAGTTTTCATTTTAGGAATATATGTGAATATGTGTATATTTAGATTATATTTAGATTATTTTTCATATTTTTATAATAAAATCCATATTAAATATCAATATTAAATATCCATATTAATTTAGTTTACACCCTTGAAGATTTAAAATGAGACAATTTTTAAGTTGAATTATTTTAAATTTTTAAGGTTTGACTATTTCAAGTCGTGTAAATTATGGGTGTGATACTTCTTCTAAAGTATCTGAGTTATTACGACGGCATAAATAACTAGGTCTATCTATTTTATTTATTGCGTTTTTAACTATTTTATAAATATTTGTAGCACCATTACAATCTCTATTCCATACACCACTGCAAGACTTACACTTGAGTAGCCCATGAACTAAGACTGAACCGCTTCTATAAGGTTTTGGATTTTTCATAACCTTAAATTTCTCATTTAGACCTTCGCAACTAGAACATCTACAACTAGTTCTAAATTCATCTACTAAATATGTTATAAAACCATTTTTTCTAAATAAAGTTCTCATACCTTTACCTTTTATTGGTTCCTTAAATTTCATATGTTTTTTCTGTTCAAAATCACCAAAACAAACTATTACATCTTCTTTATCACCAAATTTATTACTAAAGTTCTTTATTAGTTTTTGTTCATTACGTTTTCTATTTATATATCCATTTAATTTTAATTTTCTAAATAGTGATTTACTATAAAAATCCATTACTATTTTATTTATCTTATTTTTATTTTTAACATAATCTTTATATTTATCTAAATTTAATGATTTCTTATTAAATTTTGATAGTTCAGTTTCATATTCTATTATTGTTTTATCTACTATTTTAGTTTCTTTTTCTTTAATTATTAATTTATTATATTTCTTAATTTTAGTTTCTTTTCTTCTTTGGTCTTGACTATATCTAAATGTATTTGCTTCTTTATTATCGTCATCAACACAATAAATTAAGTCGCATTTACCAGGGTCAATTGCAATTATTTTTTTATTCTTAATAATATTATATGTTATATCATTTAGTTCATCTATATATTTTTCATTACTTGTTGTCTTACAATCTCTTGATACTATACGTTTTCCTACTTTATCTTTTCTAATTAATAATATACTAGCACTAATACCATCGGTCTCTATCATATGATGAAATGAATAATTAGGTTTTGTAAAGCACTGTCTTTCTGTTCTGAAAAAGAACTCCCATATTTTATCTTCATTCTTTTTTAAATTTCCTTTGAATAAGTAATCGCTTTTATTACCATATTTTTTAGTTAATAATGTATGAACTAAAATAGTTGTATCAATTCTTATATGCTTTGGTATAATATCAGTTCTTAAAGGAAATGGATTATTTATAGTTAATCCTTCTTTTTCAATTAGTTTCATCATATAAATCATTTTAGGTAAGTAATCCATAGGGGTACATTGAATATCATAATATAAATTAGATTTTTTAAATTCTTTAATTGGTAATATAAGTTTTTTTTGCTCTTTAATCCATTTATGATAAAAAGCTTTAGATTTGAAATTTGTATTTTCAACATTCAATAAGTCATTTTTAATCTTTCTTAAATTACTATTAAGTCTATTAATAGCATCGTCTTTTTCTTTTTTAGTTTTCTTAATTTTTCTAATCTTTTCAATTATAAATTTCTTTTTCCAAATAACATTAACATACCTTTCTACATATTCAACATAATGACATTTAATATTATTTTCATAATCAGTAATTATACTAATAGAAAGATAATCTAAAATAGTATTCATATGTGTATATTCAAGTTCATCTAGTTGTAGTTGTTTATAATGTTGATTATAAAAAATAATTAAAGTATCTTTCAATTCTTTAATTTCTGTTTTAGCAGGTCTGCCTGTTGTTTTTTCTTTACATAGTATTTTCATACAACAATTTATAAATGAAGTATCTATAGTTGGTAATTTATTATTAATATTATAGTAGTTGATTAAATACATTTTCATAAATTGTAAAGTATGAATTACAATTTTATGAGCCATAATAGTTAAGTCATTAATCTTAGGTTGATTAATTTCAAAATTTTTAATAATATGTTTAAGAGGAACCTTGATAGTTTTATAAAACTCCTTATCAGGAGGTTCTGTCATTATTAATAATTTTTTATATTTATTATTACTTATTATTAATAAATATTTTATTTGTAGATTTTAAACGCATTATATATAAATAAAATAATTTGTTTAAATTGAAAAAAATATAATTAAAATTTTATTAAAAATATATTTATAAATACATTAAATATGTATAAGTTTTAATTCTAATTTTTTATAATTTTTCCATATAACTCCAGAAGGTATTTCCCACCCAATACACCATATTCTTGAAATTTGTTTAAATATAGATTTATCTTTAATAGTTTTGTTTTGAATATTTTGTAAAAAATTAGTTATATCTGTATTATATTTTTTAGGTATATTTGTTCTTTTACCTAAAATTATATCATTAATAATAGTTTTATCATTAAATGTTATTTCATCATTATCTGAAAAATGTAAAGATCTCATAACTTTATTTTTTATAAGATAAGGACATATTTCTAATCCATCGTAAGTTTGATATACTTTATCCCAATTAATAATAGTTGATATAGAATTAAAATTTGGATTAAAATAGTTTATATTAAATTCATCTAATTCTTTAAGAGTTTTTATTTTTAGTATACGTAAATTAGATATATTTACATTATAATTATATTTTCTATCATTATTCCATTTATTATTACAAGAATACCATAATCCTTTTGGATTATAAAATAATTTATTAGGTCCAAATTGATTTTCATATTTAGGTATTAATTTATTTTTATTTATAAGTGTATCTGATGCGTGTATATACATTTTTATTATTTATATTATTAAAATATATTATTATTTTTATAAATAATAAAAATTTATTTCAAGTAATAGTTAATAAAACTATGAATTTTATAAAAAATAAAACTAAAAAAATATTAAATAATTATATATTTTATTTCAATAAAAAAATATATCTTTTTGTTCTTATTCTAGTATCGTTAATTTTTTTAGTATAATCTCCGTATATTAATTGATATTTTATTTTTGTAATATGTCTAATAATTGATAACCAAGGTCTTTTAGTGTTTTCAGGTTCTGATGCTCCAACTATAGAACCAAAAGAAAAATATTTTCTAATATTAGGTATTAAATCTAATATTTTTTGTTGTTTTACTTTATCATTATCTAATTCATATAATGTAATACTTTTATCATTATCTAATTCTAAAATATCTATTATTTTATCACATATTTCACATTGTTCTGTTTTATATAATTCCTTTTTTAACTTCATTTTATATAAAAATGATTTATACTTATTAATATTAAAATGTTTTTAAGTTAGTTTATATAATTTAATTTTTCTTTTTCTAGTTGATATTTTTCTATTATAAATTCTATTATCTTTTTTCTTATAAGCGTAATTAAAATAATTTTTATAATTTTCAAGTTTAACTTTATCTATAGCATTTTTAACTTCTATTTTCAAGTCATTAAATCTTAATACTTTTTTATTTAATTTTAAGTAATGCTTAATTTGATTAAAATACATTTCTACACAGTTAGTTTTTGGTGTATATGGAACGCTAAATAAATATTTATTATTAGTATTTATAATAGTATCTTTAATTAAACTATTATTATGGCTACCAGCATTATCTAAAATGATTAGATTATTTGTAAATTTATCTTTTATAAATTTATTTATAAATTCTTGTAATCTTTCTTTTGTCATACCTCCTTTTTCATATAATAAATATCCAATACATTTATTATTATTTATGGCTACTAATAATGTAAATGTTCTAAAAATATAACTATCATCTGTTTTATATACACATTTTTTACCAATATAACATCTACTATATTCAGGAATCATTGCTGGTCTTATAGATGTTTCATCTAAACAAATAATTTTATCTATATCATATTTATCAACTTCTTTATAAAATGTTTTTAATTCTTCTTTTTTATTTAATGTTATCTTATATCTAGTTAATGGAAAGTGTTGGTGTTTAGTTCTTTTTCTTGTTCTATTACTATCTCTAATAACTTCACCTAAATGTTGAGATGTAATTTTAAAATTAGGATATTTTTTCATTATTAATTTTCTTAATTCAAACATTGTTATTTGTTCGTTATTTTTTAATAATTCTAAAGCATATTTAACTTGTAAATTTGTAATTTTATAAGATATTGGTTTTCTATTATACCTTTTAATAGATTTATCTTTATTATATCTATCAACCCATCTAGATAATGATTGTTTTGAACATTCAAATATATTACATATTTGTTTCATACTTAATTTATCTTTATTTTTAATCTCTAAACGATTTTTTTGTCCTACCGGTAGGACGGTAATCTATACTTTTTATGATAATTTACCTATACTCTAAATTTATAATCGTTTAGAGATTAAGATAATACTTAGTAGCTGTTAATTTATAATCTTCTGTTTTATGTTTCATTTTTGTATTTATTATAAATTATAAATATAAAAAAATTAAAAATTAATATATAAGTAATATGTAAAATTTGTCTCATTTTAAATCTTCAAGGGTGTAAAATTAAATATTCTGGAGTAAGTAAAAAAGCACTTCGTCTAGAATAAAATGTCATCACAAATAACATATGTGTCTGGTTATTTTGAATTACCTGATACTGGACGGAATTTTGAGACTTATTTAGAACGTGCATCTAAGTTTTCATTAAAAATTCCGCACCCGATGATAATATTTTGTGAACCACATACATTTCCAAGGATTAAAGAAGAACGTTCTAAATATGGATATCTTACTCATTATGTAGTTAAAAAGATAGATGAATTGGAATTTTTTTCATATTTACCACAAATTATAGAAAATCGTAAAACTCATCCTAGAGCAGACCCTCGTAATACACCAGAATATCAATGTATTACTTGTAGTAAATATACTATGGTACGTGATGCAATAAATAAAAATATTTTCGGATCACAATATTATGTTTGGGTTGATTTTGGTTTAGTTGAAAGTGAATATTCAAATATATTATCATTACGTGCAGTTTCAAATAATATAATTTCGAATAAGATGGAAAATGTAAGAATGTGCTTTATAAATTATACACCATTAAATGAAACATTAAATTTAGAAAATTATTATCATATGTATGGTCGTTGTGGTATTGCAGGTACATTATTTAGTGGTTCTAGTACAAAATTATTAAGTTTTATGGAAATGTGTATAAAATGTTTTAAAGATACTGTCGCTAAAGGATATGGACATGCAGATGAACAAATATATTTGCAAGTATTGTTTGAATTTATTCTAGCAGGTAATAAAATTAATGATTTATTTGATTTCTATTTTGGTGATTATCAGTATATACTGTCAAATTATCCTGGATTTAATACTCCAGATGCAAAAAATATTACATTGAATGTGTTTTTACCTAATGCTATTAAAGATAAAGTTAAATATAAAGAATGTAAGGAATTAGTTAAGTATGCAGTAATGTATTTAATGGATGGCTATAAGAAAGGACAATTGGAATTGAGTAAGGAAGAAATATTTAGATTGTTTGAATATGTAATCTAGTAATTTAGTAATTTAGTAAATAATTGATATGTATTGTTTTTTTTTATTTTCTTGAATATATTCTAATAATATTGTAATAACATTCTAACAACATTCTTTTACAAAAATGACTATAATTTCAAAAGACAATGCAAATGCATTAACTAAATGGGGTTTAATTGTGTTAGTACTTTTATGTGGTTTATATTTACTGGTATTGAGTATTTTATTTCAGGATTTGAAATATCCTAGAGACCATCCATATTTATTTACATTAGAAACATTACTTTTTGCGTTTGGATGTGGTTCTATTATTTTCTTGATGGCGCATGGTCGTGGTGATTTGAATATAAATACAGTTATAGAATTTATAGTAGTTTCCCTTAAATTTGGTATATTCCATATTCTATTGCAATTTTCTGGATTCTATAGTTATGTATTTGGATATAATTAAAATTTTATAGTCTTTCTAGAATAGTCTTTTTAGAATGTATTGAAAAATATATAAGTATAGTATAGTACAGTATAGTATATATGAAGCAACATACAAATAACATTACAAATAATAAATCTTCTTCTAGACATACAAAAAAAAGGGTCTCCCAGAATAATTTAATTCTAGCAGAAGTACTTGATGACCAGTCATATCAGCATTTTAAATCTTTATTGCCAACATCACCTGGATTATGTAAGGGTAAAACGCATTCAGGAAAATCATATAAAGTTCATATTGCATTAGCAAAAGATTTTGCAACATTGAAAAAACAACAACATTACCGACTATTATATTTTCACGATACTCATTCAATCATTGCCTATATAGCGGTTAAGTTATATAAGCGGGATGGTGGGTTTATGTTTATTCATAAAGTGTGTTCAACAGGTGGTGGAACAGGTACGCAATTAATGAAACTTATTCTGGCGGATGCTAGAAAGAATTATCGTAAGCTGGGGATTACATATCTTTCATTAACAACTCATAATTTGGATTTAGTGGATTATTATAATCAATTTCATCCGACAAGGAATGAGATAATAGATAATCCGGGGTCAAAAGCGCAAATACCAAAGAAGGTAGCATATATGATATGGCAATTGTCGCCAGATATGCCGGATATGTCGTTTGCTTAATGATATATGTATTTTTAATTGTATTTTTAATTGTATTAATTATTTTTAATGTCTTTATCTATATAAATAAAATATCCGCCTTTAAAATTTTTATTATTTATAGTTTTTTTAGCAACTAATGATACATTATTGCATATGTCAATCATTTTTTTAATAATATCAATATCAATTTCATAAAATTCTTTGTATTTTTTATATTGTTTTTCACGCATATATTGTTTAAGACATTTTTCTACATCATCAATAAATTCAGTTTTATATACAAGCTTAACTTTAATATTATCTTCGTGTGAGCTTTGATGTGTTTTCATGCGTGATTTGAAATCTGTTGTTTTACCTATTTTATAAACTCCAGATAAATTTAAATCACTTTGCATAACATATATTACACCTTCTTTTGTAGATTTTATTTGTGGTTTCTGGTTATGTTCATATTTTTCAAATAATTCATTCTTATATTGGTCTATATGTTTTTCTAATTTAATAAAATATGTGCGAACTTCTTCTGCTTTTTTAGTTCTAGATAACATACATAATCGTTTCATACAATCTGGAGTTAGCATAATTATTTCACGAGGTCTTCCATTAGTTTTTTCTGAACTTTTTTCTATTGTATAATCAACATCTTTGGTATAACTTTTAGTTAATGTTTCTTTAAGACTATTTTTAATAGCTTGTAGCCACTTAGCTAAATTTTCTAAGTTTATTACAAAATCTGTATCTAGTGTTTTATGATTATATAATGAAAAAAAATCATCAATGAATGCGGAGCTTATAGTTGTATATTTTTTCAAATAATTTTGTAGTAATAACATTTTTTAATATATAATAATATATAATTTTCTGTAAAAAATACTTTTCCGGGTTATACCGGAAAAGTATGCCTAAATTTTAGTATTTTATGCTAACTGTGTAATTTTTGTAATAAACTATCTATAAAATTAAATACTATTTTTACATTAATGTAATAAGAATAATTTTAGCAAATGCTAGAAAGAATTATCGTAAGCTGGGGATTACATATCTTTCATTAACAACTCATAATTTGGATTTAGTGGATTATTATAATCAATTTCATCCGACAAGGAAGGAGATAATAGATAATCCGGGGTCAAAAGCGCAAATACCAAAGAAGGTAGCGTATATGATATGGCAATTGTCAGTAGGTGCAACGCACCCACCGGTTCGACCCAACGGGCCGTCGCCAGATATGCCGGATATGGATTTTTCTTAGTGATAATTTTAGAGTTGTATTTAATAGATTATTTTAATATCTAAGATTGTAATTGTAAAGTATAGGTGAATTACCATTAAAAGTATATATACCCGTCCTACCGGTAGGACAAGGGCGCTTAGCGCCCGACAGAATAACCTACGGTTATTCTTTGACAACAAAATCGTTTAGAGATTAACTATATTTTTGCAGTAATTTTTTGCAATCTTCTATTTCTTCAATTATTTGCTTAAGTGATACATTACAAATGACTTCTGTTTTATTTTTTAGTAGTTTTAAAGTGTTTAGATTCAATATACATTTCTCTAATTGCTTTCTATTGCAATTAATATTTTCACTATGAACTAATTCAATGTCAGGATTGCCAGTTTTATATGTTGCTAAACGCTTTTCTAAGTTAGTAGCATAACCTATTTTATAACAAGTTTTGTTATGACCATCTTTAACGGTATTAACTTTAATAACATATATAAAACCTTTTCCTGTTTTGTCTGTATATGATTGTTTTTGTGTTCTTTTAATTTCTTGTTGATATCTTTTAATTTTAGTAGTTAGTTTATTCATACTTTGTTTTTCGGTTGTATTTAAAACAAATTTACCTTTCTTTCGTAATTCAGGTAAAACTTCAGTAAATAATTTGATTGAAAGTTCTTTTGCAACATCTTTTGATGACTGACTTAGTAATAGGTATAATCCTGATTCATTTATAAATTTTTCATTTGGCTTCTGATAATCTAATTTTATTTTATTTAATTTAGATTGAGGATATATATATTCATACGAATTAAAATATTCTTTACCTATAACTAAACGTTTTTTTAAATTTTTTATATCAGTATATCCTAATGATTTTAATATGTTATTATACGACAACCAAACTGTATTATCTTTGTCAAATAAAATTAAAATCTTAGCATTATTAAATTTAAAAATATTATCATAAACTTCATCTAATAACTTATGTATATTCATTTTATTTTATAGATAGATTTTTTTTTGACCAGGGGGTATAAATGCCCCCTAGTCAATTTCACAATAGTGTATATATTTTTCATACATCACAATAATAATTTGTTTTATATTAGTATAGTATTATTTTATATTTATTCTTTAATATACTTTTCATACATAACACATAACTCGGAAAAGTATAAATTAAATTTAGTATTTTATGTTAATAGTTTATGTTAATAGTTTATGTTAATAGTTTATTTTTTTGTATATTTTGGTATATTTTTTATCGAATTATTAAATAGTGGTATTCTAGAATATAGATATATATGCATCGACCATCATTTGGTGTAAAGAAATGGTATAGGTCAAAATTAGATAATTCTTCAAGAGAAAATATTTTTAATTTTAAAATACCAGTTGAATTTAAAGGTAAAATAACACATAGTTATTTAGCACATACAAAATTCAAAGATTTTGTAGGAAAAGTTATAGATGAAGTATCTATAGATTTAGATAATGATGTAGGTGAAATAATTACAGCTCATCAATATCAAACAAATTTATCAGAAGATAATGAATACTTAGAATTTTTAAAAAATCTATATAATTCTGTTTATTTAGAAGATTTGCCAGAGACAAATTTAATTAATAAAAGTGGTAATAGATATCCACGATTTAGTGAGGATTTATTATCGAAAAATGATATGCAATATAAAAAATTTGAGGAAAAATCTGGTATTAATCTCTAAACGATTTTGTTGTCCTACCGGTAGGACGGGTATATATACTTTTAACGGTGATTCACCTATATTCTAAATTTACAATCTTTTAGAGATTAAAGTACCATTAGAAAAACAAAATGATGAGCAATTTTATCAATCATTAAAAGATAGAGTAAGCGGATTACAAAAGTGTATGAATGACCAGAATGAATCTCCAGAGAGAAAAGATTATTATTCTAAACAATATGAAAAAGAAAAGCAAATAATTGATGAATTAGAAACTCCATTAAATAAAGATAAATCTTATGAAGAAAAAATATCAAGTATATGTAAATCTATTTATTGGAACAAAAAAACATTAGACCAAAAATCATTAGATTTTAATTATGATGAATTTGAAATATTTCTTAATGCACATGACAAATTGGAACTAAAATTGCTTAGAACTTTTTTACCCGATGAATATTTTAATCTAGATGAACAAGGAAATACATTATCAATCAAAATGGATTTAATAAAAATAAAAATTATGCAAAATGATAGATTATTTAGACAATATGTATTTGGATTTGGTGAAGATATTAAAAAATATTGGCCATATAGACCATTTATTTATGAAGTACAAAGTATGTTGCCAACATTAAATTATAATTATATGTGTGATAAATTTGTAAATTGGAATATAATATTAAATTTAATGTATGATATGTGTGCTGTTAGTAATTTGGATATACCATTTAGTGTAAGATTTAAAATACCAGAACATCAATTTGCACTAATTGACCCAAAAGATAGCTCCAAAGGTATTAAAATAAGATATATTAAACGCCAATATGATTTATTTGATTCAAGAAAAACAAAATTTATAGGTGTACTAATAATTAAAAATTTTTATATAAAACGTAATAATGGAGAAAATAATAGTAAAAGATTAATGTTATTATTTGTATTTAAAAATTTAGATGAAACTCATTATGATAGATTTGATACAATTAAAGGTACTATTCCTAAATATTTCATAGTTATGGAAGGAATGCAATTTATTAATGAAGGTGCATTAATTACACATCCAAATATAACATTTAACGAATTAATACATTTTAGCAAAATGAATAAAGATGGCAAAATAAATATATATGCTACATTATTGGATAACAGATTTTTATTTATGTCAAAAAAACATTTTACAATAACTGAATTAGAAAAATATAACAAACTGGGTTTATATGAAATTACTATAAATGAAATAGATTACAATTCATTTTCATTTACAAAAAAAATAGAACAATATAATAGAAAATTAAATAATACTATGTCTTCTCAAATTGGTGGCACTAGTGTTATAAATAATATAGAATTATCAAAAACAACTATAGAAAACAAACTATATGAAGGAGAATCATTGATATCTGGACAGGAATACAAAAAATATTTAGATTTTGTTTCAAAAACGATACAATTATGGAATGATAATCAAAATTTATATAACGAAAACTATACTTTATCATCAAAATTATTGTATGATTATATATTAATTTCTAATGATGAAATTAAATTTTATAATAAGTTTACTAGAATTCTAGAAGGATTACCGAAAAAAATTAATATTACTAAGTATATTCCACTTAGTCCAAAATACTATACATATTTAGAAATCTTTAATAAATATAATATTTTAGAAACATTAAGTCATAATGATAATATATTATATTTTGGTTATACATTAGCACCAATAGAATATATTAAATATAGTGATTATAAAATTAAAAATATTACTACAATTATACCTACATTTGGAGAAAATAAGTATCAAGAAATATTAAAAGAATGGCATAAATACAAAACAACAATGCGTGATATTTATAATATTGATATTATAGATTATAAAAAATCCATATATGATTTATCACATGAAACATTTACACCTTTGCATAAATTAGTAATTTATACTATTTATGATTTTGGTGGAAATTTATTTATGTATGAAAACTATTTAAATATTCCTAATATATTTGCTGGAGCATTAGTAGGTTTAAATAATACTAGTATAGGTGGTACATTTATATTAAATTTAGGTTCTATTGCATATAAACATTTAGCTGATATTTATATCATTGTATCTAAATATTTTGAAAATAATGATTTATATTATCCAGAGATATCTAATTTATTTAAGAAAACCGGTACTATTGCAATCTTTAGAAATTTTAAAGGTATTCCTGAAAAAGATTATAATGAATTACGTGATATATTAAATGAGATTAAAATTATTTATCCGAATGGTTCTGATAGTTTCAATATTTATACACCAGAAGTTCGTAAGCAATTTAAAATTACTAAACCAATAGAAAATAACGCTATCAAAACTCATATTACTGGGTTTCTAGATTATAGAGCTGATAATTCAATATATGATAGAATTAGAGAATTCAATAATTCTAGATATATTAAGCAATCTATATATATGAAAAAATTATTAAATTATATAGCATTAGATAAATCTGTTCTACAAGCTATTAAAATACCTTCAAATGAACAATTAACTAATTCTATATTATATTGTAGAAAATGGGATATTCCATATTGGGATAAATATTCGTCTAAGCCATTCCAAGATAAGTTTGGTCGTATAATTCTTTCTGAAACTTATGGATTACATCAACCTATTATGTATCATTTCAAAACACAATATAAATTTCACACAGTATCTAGAATCACATTGCGTTTTCCTACCAATAAATCTAGCAAATCTAGCAAATCATCCTTATCTAGAATATCATCCTTATCCAATAGAAAAATGAAAACAAAAAAAATAACAAATTCGATATTACGTATTAGTGATTTTATGCGGGATATAAAACTGTCTAGACCTGTACACGATTTATCATTCCAATCAACTGCTAAATCCAAATCCAAATCCAAATATGAATCTCTAATACCACTAACACCAGAATTAGATTATGCATATAATCGAATAGAACAAGTAGGTAGACTTATTGATGCGCGTCGTGATTTTACAAAAACTGGTGATATGCAATATACTAAATGGATTGAAGTAAATAAAACCTTTAGATTTTATAAACACAAGGACGATTTAGAAAAAATCCATTTAGACCAAGTAGTCCGCACCAAACTAAAAGATACCAGTATTTCCCAAGCTTGGTTAAAAATGTATGAAATTATTACTGATTGTCATTTAATACCAACTAATCAGAAAGGTACATTCCATTCGTTCCATATTTGCGAGGCACCTGGAACATTTATCAATGCGATGAATAATTATATCCATACAAAAACAAAATATACACAATTTGAATGGAATGCTCAATCGCTTAATCCTAAAATAGCTAGAATAAAAGACCAATTCGGGATGATAAGACGTAATCCAGAACGATGGGATTATGGTGCTGACCAAACAGGTGATATAACTAAGGTATCGAATATTCGGTATTATAAGAAACAAGTTGCAAAGCGGGCACCAATTAATTTAATGACTAGTGATTGTGGATTGGCAATGAAAGAACCTGGATATGAAAAGGTTGCATTTGCATCTCTTCTAGCAATTTTAGATATATTGCCAGTAAATGGAACAATGGTTTATAAAATATTGACGCCAATTGATGAACCTATTATACTCAATCTAGTATATGTTGCGTATTGTAATTTTAAGGAGTTAGTGTTTTATAAACCGGTGCAGAATAATCATTCACGAGAGTTTTATATAATTGGTAAAGGTTATCAAGGTACAAATCCCATTATCCTAGAAAAGTTTTATGATGTATTGAAGCAATTTAAGGATGGACAGAAATTAGATTTGTTTAAGGATAAATATCCAGAGGCGTTTGTAAGGCAATTTGTGGATATATCAAATCAATTGGCGGATAATTATATTTATGCGATTGAACGTAATATTTATTATTTGGATAACTTTGAAAATCTGACACCAGAATTTATTAAGTTGATGAAAGATTATTATGATGAAAAAAATCAAGATTGGTTAGATAAATATAAACCTGTGCGGATGGAAAGTGATGTGGATAAGTTATAATAAGGAAATAGCAAAATATTTTTTATTTTTTATTAGAATTTTTAGTATTTTCGCCAAAAAATGAATGTTTTATAGGTTTATAGAAGAAGTATATTTCCTTCCCGTTTCAACGATGGCGACACAGGCGACACAAACGTTTTCGGACGCAATGTTTCCCTTTGCGGTGAGCAAGTTGAAGCTCAACGAGCTGACACACGTTCAGGGCGTTGACACTTGTTGCCACAAGCGGAACGAAAACGCAACACTGTTGCAGAAGACGGGAATTTTGAACTCCGTCCTCTACGGCAACATGCGCTCTCCTGACTACTACGAGCTGACTTTTAAGGCAGCGGACGGTACCAAGTTCTCGATGAAGACTCGTTAGAGAGAGCGACATTTTTTTTATATGTATTCATAGAACCAGATAAGTTATAGTAAACATCTCATAAGAAAAATAGAAAAATAAAATCCAACGAATAATCCATTTATAAACCATGTATAAAATAATCATATACAAACACAACGTCTTTCCTTATGAGATGCATATTAACCGTTACTTAAAACTTGATATTTCTTGATAAGCTTAATTTAAAAATTAAATCATTCGTAATATCAGTTTTTTAAAGGACAAGAACGGTTTAAAAGCATTACTGCTTTAAGAATCCTTTGTTATATATATTTATAGATGCGTTAATATCTCTACCTATTTCTATTTTACAACCATCGCAATTAAAAATATGACTACCTCCTAAGTCTCTATTTTCTTTAAAGCACTTATGACAAGTCATACTTGTTTTATATTCATTGATAAATATAACATTAGACTTATATTTCTCAGCCATAATTTGTAATGTACTATTAAACTTATAGAATTGTAAAGTCATTAACATTCGTTTAGTTATTTCTTTTATTTTTGAGTTTTCATTTGAAACCATACTTTTGGTACTCATCTTCCCTATTATGATTTCATTATAATTCCTAACTAAAAATACTGATAGTTTCTTATGTAAATCATCTATTTTATTTCTTATTTTACTTCCATACT
>Ga0214921_10006318_pt1 | contig 16300 bp, 12 predicted proteins | sample LL1505_MetaG_FD_177992 | JGI IMG/M metagenome (GOLD analysis project Ga0214921, IMG submission 177992) | Freshwater microbial communities from Lake Lanier, Atlanta, Georgia, United States - LL-1505 | ecosystem: Environmental > Aquatic > Freshwater > Lake | place: USA: Georgia | collected...
GGACTTCAAATTCATTTCAGGTATTGAACTTTACCAATAAAAACTACTTTTACTCATTAAATAACCAATACAAATTCACAATATGAAAAAATTGCTTTTCCTTTTAATGATTACTGCAACTATTGCTAAAGCGCAATGGTATGCATTGCCAGATACTAATTTTAGAAATGCTTTAATACAGTTCGGTTTTGGAAGTTGTATGAATGCAACACAAGATAGTATAGATTCTGATTGTATATTTGTTGATAACACGAATTATCTTACAATTTTTAGTTCTGGAATTAATGATTTGACTGGGATATTAGCTTTTAAGAATCTTCAAAGTTTGGAATGCTTTGATAATAATCTATCAACATTGCCGAACTTACCAGATTCATTGATATTTTTAGACTGTTCGAATAACAATATTTCATCTATTCAAGGGTCCCTTCCTAGCAGCTTAGGGAGTTTTATCTGCTTTAATAATCTCCTAACCTCTCTTCCAAATTTACCCAATTCTCTTACTGAATTAAATTGTTCCTCAAATCCTATAAGTTGTTTACCTATTTTGCCAAATTCGCTTTATGACCTTAACATTTATAATACAAGTATTAACTGTTTCCCAAATTTTCCAATAGCTATTCAAAATTTAGATACAAACATTTTATTATGCACTGCTGGCAATAATAATAGTTGTTACGTATGTTCTTCACAACCAAATTTTACTTTAGTTGCTGATACCACAACACCTCACAATTATTTTGCAATTAACCAAAGTAGTGGCGCTGGAAACTTGCAATATGTTTGGCATTGGGGCGATAACTCAATTGCTGATACAATTGCAAATCCAACACATATTTATGCCGCTTCAGGCTACTATAATATATGTGTAACCGTTACAGATTCTTCGGGATGTGGTAATACTTTTTGTGATTCATCTACCTACATTACAAAATCAAATAATGCAATCATTAGTGTTACAGTAATTAGTGCAACAACGGGTATTCATCAATTGAAAAGCAAAGATGCTGTAAGTCTTTTCCCCAACCCAACAACTTCCTCATTCCAAATATCAAACACTCAAAACATCAAAAATATCTCAATCAAAAACATATTGGGCAAAGAAATATTTCAAACAAATAAAATCAACAAAAGTGTTGTAGATATTGATATTACTGACTATTCGGCTGGAGTGTATTTTGTAGAGTTGCAATCTGATAATGCTACCATCACAAAAAAAATTGTGAAGCAATAAGGTTGTCTTTTTGTTGTAAATTAAGTAATCAACTTAAAACTAAGTTGGCGATTACATATTATCATCAAAAAATTGTTTATTTGTAGTACTAAATTTTCAATCAGATGATAAAAAGTGTAGTAAATAACATCACCATATGGTTTGAGCAAAAGGCCTATGGTGTTTGCAATTGGTGGGGTAATAAGCTAGGCATAAAGAGTAATACAATACGAATGTATTTTATTTACTTGTCATTTTTTACAGCCGGTTCTCCTATCATTGTTTATTTTATTATGGCTTTTATTCTCGAACATAAAAACTATTTCAAACCAATAAAAAAGAAAAAGAAAACAGTTTGGGATTTTTAGAAAATAAAAAACACCAAAATTTTTCTAGAATGGTTTATTTTAATTTATGCAGATACAGACTTGTTTTTCTCCTTCTCAATACCATCTTTTCAATACTGAAAACACCATTGTTGTTGTTATAGATATACTTCGTGCAACATCAGCAATATGTACTGGATTTGAATATGGAGTTAGTAAAATAATTCCAGTTGCCACTGTTGATGAGGCTAAGGAATATAAATCAAAAGGATATCTGGTTGCTGCCGAACGTGATGGAAAGATTGTTGAAGGATTCAATTTGGGGAACTCTCCATTTGATTATATGAATAAGGATTTAAAAAACAAAACAATTGTAATCTCCACAACCAACGGCACTCAAGCCATACATGTAGCCCGTGAGGCTTATAAGATTGTGATAGGTTCATTTTTAAATATTACTGCTTTAGCAAATTATTTGGTGAGTGAAAACAAAAATGTGTTGATGTTATGCGCAGGTTGGAAAAATAAATTCAATTTAGAAGATACTCTTTTTGCTGGTGCTTTATCTCAGAAAATAATGCAATCAAAAAGCTTTACAACTGAATGTGATTCAACGTTTGCAGCTATGCATTTATATGACTTGGCAAAGGAAGATTTGTTTGCTTTTCTTGAAAAGTCATCACATCGTAATCGTTTAAAAAATCTGAATTTAGAAAAGGATATAAACTATTGTTTAACACCAGATTCTTGTTCAGCAATTCCGGTGATGGTGAATAATAGCATCGTAAAATTACAGCCTGTATTAAGCTAATAAAAGGCAATAAGATTTTAATTATTTTACCTCCAAGTCAATTGGTTTACAATAGCCACTTTCGGTTGTGCCTACTCTGCCATAAAAAATAATTTTATACTTTCCTTTTTCGAATTTGGCACCGCTAAATGTAAATGTTCTATACTTACTATCTGCTGTTAAATATGGCTTTAGTAAAGTTGTTGAAATATGGTCGGCAAATGAATCTTTACTAGTATAAAAAATTCGATAACTCATGTAGCATAATAACTTTGGATTAATATCTAAAGTACTATAAACATAGGGTGGTGCAGTTACCCTAACATTCATCTTGAGAGAATCATTAGCATTTATGAAGTATGATTTTTTATCCGTTTCAAAATTTAATTTGCTATAACTGTGATAATCATTTACACGAATACAACACATCTTTTCATCGATAGGCGAAGGAATAGAATCAAACGAGTCATTTACCCAATTAGGTATAGTTAGTGCAGTTTTGCCTTGTATTTTATCTTCATAATCAGTCCATAAATCAAACTGACTTTTCCTGCATCCAAAACTATTTATAGAATGAGAAAATTCATTTGCATAAAAAGTGTACATAGATGTTTTTTGATATGAATCTTGAAATACTAATATAGCTCCTTTGGCCTTTTCCTTCACATTATCAGCCCATTGCTGCCAACCATGACGTTGGTATTTGTAATTTAATTTTGCAGGTAAAAAATCATACATTAGATATATCCTGAATGGTATCATTAGTAAAATCAGAACTATTGCGCCTGTCTTTACAACTCTTAAATTTATTTTTTCTGATGATTCATTTACCAGAATAATGAATGGAATAAAAGCTGCAGCGGTCCAGTTAGCCTCAATTCTTCCATTGAATGATGATGCTAAAAAGAAAACTAAAAATCCTAACGCTGTAAACAAAACAGCAACATCAAACTTGTCTTTATTTTTAATTTTATAATTACATTTTAGCAAACACCAAACACCTACAGGCCCTATAAAAGCTAATTGTCCACCTATGTATCCGAAAATATTTTCGAGACTAACACCGCCATCAAACCTATAACCCAAATGGTATTTTATGCTTGGGAAATCGTTGTTAATTTGCCACATAATATGCGGTAATAATAACAACAGCGCTAGCAAAATTATAACGTAGAATTTATAGTTTAAGAATAATTTCAAGTTACTTAACACTACAAATCCAATTACTAAAATGCCATGATACTTACTATAAATAAGTGCTGCAGCACAAAAAGAAAGTAGCAAAACAATCTTCCAACTTTGGCATTTCAAAAACTGTTGATATAAATAAAAAAAACAAGCAGTAAAAAACAACAGAGGAATATCAGGTACTGCTAAAAATCCTAAAGCTTGAAAAGCGATAAAATTTAAGTAGCAAAAAATAAATAATTGAACGTCTTTAGGCTTACATGTTTTAAACATAATATAAGCTGTAGCTGTGTTCATTAAAACGGGTATAACCCTTACTCCAAATTGTGAGTGAGTAAAAAACTCGCCAATTTTAATCAGTAAAGCAATCATTGGTGGATGGTCGAAATACCCAAAAGCCAAACGAGTGCTATACATGTAATAATATGCTTCGTCGGGTAATAATTCAGTAAAAGTTGCCTGTATTAAATTAACGAATGTAAGTATGAAAAGAAAGCTGCCAAACAAACCAAAACGGCCCCTCCAACTCCTCCAAATGAGGGGCTCTGCGGTACTAACTATTTTTGATTCATTGGTCATTTTAAATTTTGCACTTTACATTTTAAACTGCTTGAAATTCCCAAGCACTTTTATAATTTTCATTTTCTTGTGTAAATGAAACAAAATTTTCATAAAAACTATTAGAAGAAATGGTTGCACTATCACCTACAACCACCATCTTTTTCTTTGCACGTGTTAGTGCTACATTCATTCTTCGTGTATCTGCCAAAAATCCTATTTCGCCTCTACTATTGCTACGAACCAAACTAATGTAAATTATATCCTTTTCTTGACCTTGAAAGCCATCAATGGTTTTTACTTTTATATTGGTGTGGAGTTTTAGTTCTTCGTCTTCGGCAATCATTTCAGTAATCAATTGCACTTGTTCTTTGTATGGAGAAATAATTCCTACCGAAAAATCAATATCAGTATTTTTATTTTCCATCAATTCGGCAAACAATAATTTAAGATGTTTAAGTAATAAATTTGCCTCGTCAGTATTTGAAACACTCAAACTTTCGGGGTTTAATTCTTCTTCAAATCCGCAACCCGCAGTGTCAATAAAATCAAATGCTTGCGCTGATATGCTGTTTTCAATATTTAATAGCAGTTGGTTAGCTACACTTTCATGTGCTACTAATTTACCATCATAAAAATTGATATTACTAAACTGCATAATATCCTTATTCATTCGATATTGGACTTGCAACATGGTACTATTATTTTCATGTTTGCATCGTTCCATCAAACTCATTGTTAATCCTGCAGCAGCAGCTTCTTTACTTTTAACGGTAGGTGGCAATTGCAAATGGTCGCCAGCAAAAATTGCACGATTTGCCTTTTCAATGGCAATCCACGTTGCAGGTTCTAAAGCCTGTGCAGCTTCATCTATAAGCACTGTGTTAAACTTAAAGTGCTTTAATAAGTAACTTGCTGCGCCTACCAACGTGCAGCAAATTATTTGTGCATTTACAAATTGTTCCTTCACAATAAAGTCTTCTAAAATACTTGCTTCTTTTTGCAAACTCTTGGCTTCAGCAAATAACAAGTTACGTTGTTCGCGTTCATCACGTCCGAAATTACGTTTGTATTTGTGCGCCATTGCTTTGTATTCGGCAGCAAGTTTGCGGTAGTTTTTTAAGTCTTTGTATTGAGGATGTTGCGAAATTTTTCCATCTAATGTTCTGCTCAATAAATTATCTGAAACCCTTGTAGGATTTCCTAATCGAAGTACGTTGATATTTTTATAAGATAGCTTTTCAGTGAGTAAATCAATGGCGATATTGCTAGGGCTACACACCAAAAGTTGCTTCTCAGTTTTTAGAAGCTCTTGCACTAAGGCAACTAAAGTAGTTGTTTTACCTGTGCCGGGAGGACCATGTATAATTGCTACATCTTTTGCCTGCAAGCACTTTTGGATAGCATTTTCTTGTACACTATTAATTTTATGTGTTGATAATTGAAACGGTATGTCAGTAAATTGAGCAGTTGATGGATTGTAAAGCACTTCGCGTAACTCTGCCAATCTATTGTCTTCGGCATTCATCAAGCGTTTTAATGAATGTTCCATTTCGGTGTAGCTGTATTCGTCGAACAATAACGAAACGCCAAGTTTCCCATCATCAAACCAATCAGGCAAATCATCAATAGTGGTTGCAATTACCATTTTGTGTTTGAGCATTGCTTTTACAACACCTTTTATGGATTGCCTTTCTTTTGCATTTGCATTCGAAAATATTTCAACTGATTTGCCTACTTGAAATTGGTGCGCACGATGGTCGGCTTGTGTTTTTTCTATGTCTAAGGTAAGGTAGTCTCCCATGCCTACTTCGTAGTTACGCATTTGTATAGGATACCAAGTAAAACCATTGTCTTTTTGGCTTTGTAAACTTGCCTTAAGTATTTTATTGGTATACAATTCAAGGTCTTCTTTCTTCTCTAATTGTAATAAATTAAAAAGTTCCTTGATTTTTAGTTTGGACATAATATAGTTGTTGTATTAAGAAAGAAAGTGTGGTGTCTAAAATTTAAACACCACACTTTGTATCATCAGTTATAATAAATTATGTAACTAAACCAACTGATGCAGAGCAATCTCAAAACCTGTTTTAGCGATATTTATTTTGGTATTATTTTTTTCAAAAATTGCTTTAATAGCATTACCTATAATTGCACTTGTATCTTCAAAAATTGCGTCATCAGTAACAATAGCTCCTGGTTGCATCAAATAAGCAAATACTCTTGCCATACCGCAATTAGCAATAAAGTCGGGTATTAAACTAACTTTTGAGTCGGTATATTTACCTATTGGGCCAAAGAAAATTTCTTTATCAGCAAACGGTACATTGGATCCACAACTAATAACCTCCAAGCCAGCATTTAATAACATTTCAACTTGTTCTTGAGTAACCAATCTTGAGGCAGCGGCAGGAATAAAAATTTCAGCTCCCACCGACCAAATTGTTTTATTTGCTTCTTCAAAGCTCAGACAATTATCGGCTACAAGGGTGTTTCCAGTTTTATGTTCAAATAACTTATCAATTTCAGAAAAAGTTAAACCTTCGGCATTTACTATACCACCAGCACGGTCAATAATGCCAGTAACTTTAACACCATCTTTGGCAAGATACCAAGCAGCTGCAGCTGCTACATTTCCCCAACCTTGTATTACAGCACGTTTGCCAGCTAGTGCTGTACCATGCAATGCATAAAAATGTTTTATAGCTTGGGCAACACCAAAGCCTGTAATCATATCGGCAACAACATATTTACGGTCTAAATTTGGACTAAAGTTTATATCGTCTAAAACCTTTGAAACACCTTGTTGTAGTTGAAGAATTTGTTGTTGCTTTACCGCTACCGAACTATTAAAATGTCCATTTACAACTCCTTCTTGTGGGTGCAACAAACCATAGCTTTCGGTAATAGGTATTACTTCATGAATTTCATCTATATTCAAATCACCACCAGTACCATAATAATTTTTTAGCAAAGGAACCACAGCTTTATACCATCGCTTTAAAACATCCTTTTTTCGTGGATCGGCAGGGTCGAAATTTATACCGCTTTTAGCGCCCCCAATAGCAGGTCCAGAAACGGTAAACTTAACTTCCATAGTTTTAGCTAATGATTCTACTTCGCGCTTATCTAATCCTTTACGCATTCGTGTTCCGCCGCCGGCAGCTCCTCCTCTGAGCGAGTTGATGACTACCCAACCTTCGGCTTCTGTTTCGCTATCCTTCCATTCAAAAACTATTTCAGGGCGTTTATTTTCGAACTTCGCAAGTAAATCCTCCATATAATTATTTATTTAATTAGACTAATTTATTTGAAATAAAATATTTACAAATATGAGCATTATGATTATCTCATATCAACAATTTCATATTTTGGATATGATTTTGAATTAAAAGAAAAAGTAGCATCATCCAACAAATCGTTTGTTCTAAAATTCTTAAGTATATAAGTAGTTTCAACCCCATCTTTACCTAAAATTTTCATGCTATTAATTTGTTTTGAAGCTTTGTCAATAGTTAATAATATGGTATGATAATTTTTCTTCTTTACATCAACTGGGAACAATTTGATTATTTGTTTCACTAAACCTTTTTTATCTTTTTCATTTTTCCAAAACTCATACTTGAAATTTTTTTCATAAATAGTAAATATATTGGAGGGGGTTATAGCCTCGTCTTTTCCAGATTTTTCATCTGCTTTATTAATTTGAACTTCCTCAGCATCTTTTATGATTGTCCAGATTGTTTTACCATCGTTTATAATGGTTTGATTTGCTATTTCTAATTTATATTTCAAACCTTTTAAAAAAACTTTTCCTTGCTGTGTCTCATGAACGTTTGTTGATTTGTTATCAATTTTAAGCATAAAATCACTTACAATTGTATTGTAGGTTTTTGTTTTTGCACTTACATCATCCAAAATTTTCTTTGCTATTTTATCTTGTGCAAATGTTAAATTAGAAATGAAGAAAAGTGCAATGAGCGAAAGGAGTTTATTTGTCATGATTTAAATTTGCACAAAAATATTAAGCTTGTAGCAATAAGCAAGTAATAAAGTTTTTTTAAGACAATTGCAAAGCGGTTGAAATATGCTGTTTTACAATTTGAAGTAAAAATATAAATATTGTGAGAATAAGAATTTCTATATATTAGCAACCTTAATTTCAAACATTTTCAACAAATTACGATATGAAAATTTACAAATTTTTGGCAATACTCTCTGTTGCATTTTTCGTTTCTATTTCAGTTAAAGCACAGCGCAATTACGCTAAGGAAGCCGAAAAAGTTTATAACAACGAAGAATGGACTGAAGCCATAGAAGCTTACAAAAAAGCATCATCAAAAGTAAGCAACAAGGCTGCTAAGGCTGAGTGTACTTTTAAAGTAGCCGAATGTTACAGAAAGCTTAATGACATGAAAAATGCCGAAACTTGGTATGCAAAAGCTATAAAAGCTAAGTTTCCTGACCCAGCCGCAACACTATTATTGGCCGAGGCAAAAAAATCGCAAGAACGTTATAACGATGCTATTGTTGATTTTAATGAATATGCAAAAATGGTTCCTTCTGACCCGCGCGGTGCCGATGGTGCCAAATCATGTGCATTAGCACAAAAATGGAAAGATAACCCAACACGTTATTCTGTAACTCTTCTGCCTATTAACTCAAAAGGATGGGATTTTGCCCCAACTTATGCTGACAAAAAATACAACTCAATATTTTTTGTAAGCACACGCGAAGGTGCTGCTGGAAACAAAACTGACCCCTCAGTTGGTGGTAGCTTCTCTGATATTTATGAAGCAAAAATGGACAAGAAAGGTTCTTGGAGTTCACCTCAAACTCTAGGTCAACCAATTAATACATCTTTTAATGAAGGTCCGTTAACTTTTAATAAAAAAAGAAGTAAGATGTTTTTTACTCGATTTAAAGTAGAGCAAAAAAAACAATTTGGCACACGCATTATGGTTGCTGAAAAAAAAGGCGGAGGTTGGACAGAACCTCAGCAAATACCTTTGTGTAATGACACTGTAAACTATTCAGTAGGGCATCCTGCAATATTGCCTGACGAATCAAAATTATATTTTTCGTCAAATATGCCAGGCGGTTTTGGTGGTTTTGATATATGGTTTGTTACATATGATAAAAAAGGAAACAAATGGGGAGAACCACAAAATGCTGGTTATATTATCAATACTGGTGCTGATGAGTACTTTCCGTACATATCTGAAAAAGGAGATTTTTATTTTGCATCAAACGGTCACCTAGGAATGGGTGGATTAGATATATACCTTGCTAAAAAAAGTGGAGATAACTTTACAGAAGTTGAAAATTTACAATACCCACTTAACAGCGCTGGCGACGATTTTGGAATTATTTGGGAAGGAACAAAAGGTGAACGCGGCATGTTAAGTTCTAACCGCGCTGGTGGTAAAGGTGGCGATGATATATACTCTTTCTCATTGCCTCCAATTATTTATAATGTTGATGGTTTTGTGAGTGATGTAGATACCAAAGCTAAAATTGTTGGCGCAAAAGTTAAAATGGTTGGCAGCGATGGTTCATCTATCGAAACTAGCACTGATGGTAACGGTGCATACAGATTTGATATGACTCCCGATGGAAGACGTGTAATCAATACACAAACAACTTACACTTTAACTGCCGAAAAGGTTGATTACTTGGGTGACAAAACAGAATTTACTACTGTTGGTTTAGATGCTGGTACCGATTTTAAAAAGGATATGGAAATGAAACCTATCAAAAAAGAAATTCCAATTCAGTTACCAAAAATATTATATGATTTGGCTAAATGGGATTTAAAACCTCAGTTTCAAGATTCGCTTACTGGTTTAATAAAAACACTGAACGATAACTCTAACGTATCAATTGAATTAGGTTCGCATACTGATACACGTGGCGATTTAAAATCAAATGCTGAGTTGGCTCAAAAACGTGCACAATCGGTTGTTGACTTCTTAATTTCTAAAGGTATTGCTGCAGACCGCTTAAGCGCAAAAGGTTATGGCGAAAGCAAACCACTAGTTACTGATGCTGAAATTGCTGCATTGAAAACAGATGTAGAGAAAGATGAAGCACATCAAAAAAATCGTAGAACAGATTTTAGAATCACCAGCTTTACATACGTACCTAAAGAAGACCCAAATAAGAAAGTAGATATTGAAGATGATTCTGAATAATAACAAAGAAATTTAAAAGTGAATGTAGAGCCGTTAGTAATTAAACTTTCGGCTTTATTTTTTGTGTATTAAGCAATGCTTAAATCCTTATTAGAACAATAGAAAAACTTTATGCTTACAAATTCTAAACAAAAACTAATACAATCATTACAAATGAAGAAGTTCAGAAATGAACATAATTTGTTTGTAGTGGAGGGTTTAAAAATAGTTTCAGAGTTAATACTTAATTCTAATTTCATTACTGAAGTTTTGATAGGAGAAAAAGTTATTTTAGATAGTTCAGTGATAGAAATTGCCAAATCAAAAAACATCGAAATTATCGCATGTGATGACAAAGTGTTACAAAAAATATCCTCACACACAACTCCTCAAAATTGTATTGCATTAGCTAAGATAATTAAACAAGAAATAGACTTTGGTTACATCAAAAATCAAAAAGTAATTGCACTTGATAATATACAAGACCCAGGTAACTTGGGAACAATTTTTAGAAGTGCGGATTGGTTTGGAATCAAAAATATTGTGTGCAGCACCTATACAGTTGATTGCTACAACCCCAAGGTGGTACAAGCAAGTATGGGTTCATTATGCAACGTAAATATTTTTTATGTCGACTTAAACATTTTTTTGAAACAAGCCCATGACTTAAAAATGAATATTTATGGAACGCTATTAAACGGAATTTCAATTGAAAACATAAGCCTATCCGCAGCAGGAGTATTACTTTTAGGCAATGAAGCGAATGGAATTAGCGAAAAAAATCTTCCGTTCATCACACAGGCTATTACAATAGATAAATCTGAAACAACATTTGCCGAATCATTGAATGTTGCTATTGCTACAGCAATATGTTGCAGCAAATGGAATACTATTTAACAGACCTTTGAAGGGGTTAAAGTATCAGACAATTTTTAGCAAAATCTATGGAATGGTAGCTAACTACAATACCATTTTTGGAGATAATAATATACCGTATTTGTATTTGTTAAAAGAATACAAGCCATTAAATGTTTAAAAGGTAATAATTACTAAAACCTAAAAGAAACTTTGCAAGGCAAGCGTGTAAGATTTTAAACCAAAACCACTGATACTTCCTATGCAATTTTTTGCAAGTAATGAAGTGTGCCTAAACTCTTCGCGGGCAAAAATATTTGATATATGAACTTCAACTACTGGTGTTTTAATTGCTGCAACTGCATCGGCAATGGATACCGATGTGTGTGTATAACCCCCAGCATTTAGCAGAATACCATCGCTCCTAAAACCAATACTATGCAAGTAATTTATTAGTTCTCCCTCTACATTGCTTTGGTAATAATGCAATTTTAGATGCGGAAATTCTTGTTGTAATGATTCAAAAAATGTTTCGAATGATGTTGCACCGTACACATCAACTTCTCGCTTACCAAGCAAATTAAGATTGGGTCCGTTAATGATGTGAAACTCTTTCATTGTTGTAAATTAGAATGTCCAATTAGCACCAACCGTTGGCATAATTGGTAATTGATATTCAACCTTACTGGTAATCCTATTTACATAGAAGATATTTGCACGGTTATAGACGTTGGTGCAACCCACATTTATTTCAATAATGCTATTTTCAGAAATAACTATTTTCTTTTTCACGCTAATATCTAACCTATTATAATAAGGCAAACGCCCTTGGTTTTGCGGACCATAAATGGTAGCCAATGAAGCACTATTTGTTGTAGTGTAGTTGGTACCAATGCCACCGCTAAAATCATTGTTAGGGATAAACCCTTGCGTACGCGTAACAGGGAAACCCGAAGCCAAATTGAAACGGAAATTAATATCCCAATCCAAACGCTTACCAAAAGTGTACGACATTACTAAGTTGATATTGTGCCTACGGTCAAATATAGGCTGGTAGCGTGTTGTACCATTCCAACGACTTACATAACCCAAAGAATAAACAGCCCAAATATAAAAACGGCGGTAGTCGTATTTCATATTGAAATCAATACCACGAGCGTAACCATTTTCAACAATAAAATCTTTTTTCAACCCATCTGAAATGGTGTCATAAGGTGGGTTGTTTGAATTAGGATATAGCTTATTATTATTAATATTTATTAATTGAAAAAACTGTTTGTCATAAGCTTCAATATTGATTTGCACGTTATGTCCTAAATCATATTCGAAACCAGCAATAATATGTGCCGAACGTTGTAAACTGTTGTTAATGGTTCTCACTTGTTTGTCGGGCTGTATAAAGCTTGTTGTGTAGGTATTCTTTTCAGGTGACGTTAGGAAGCCGTAAAACAAATTAACAACATCGCGGTCATTGGAGCCACTCAATAAGTTTTGCGAATACAATCCAGCGGCGGTCTTAAACCTAAATTTATCCGTAATTAAATACTTAGCCGATATACGAGGTTCAGGAGAAATAACGCTCAGTTTTGAATAATACCTGATGTGCATACTTGGATCAATAAGTAGTTTGCCAGTATTTATTTTATACCTAAAAAAACCTGCAAGTTCAGTTGAGGTTCCAGGTAGATCACTTTGCTGCTTGTTATCATTGATAAACTTATACTCAGTTGTTAAACCTGTAATATCAACACCATAATTCAATTCGTTTTTATTCAAAAAATAAGTGAAGTCGATACCAAAATTAAAAGCACCAGCACTACTGCTGCGTTCCTGACTAGCAATTTCGCGCATTTTAATATCATACTTTGAGTATGAGAAATTACCTTTTATCAAAACCTGACTGCCTGTTGGAACAGCAACAAAATTAGCACCTGCACCATAAGAGTTCCAACGATAAGTTTGCAATTGATTATTTTGCACGCTATCCTGAAACAAGAAACCAAAAGCATTGAATTTACTACCTGTTGATGAGTTGAATGATGTTTTACCATATAAATCCAAGAAGTCAAATTTTAAACGATTGGCATCAGTATAACCATAAAATATAGGCGCAGTTTTGCTGAGGTATGAGTTTTTTGCTGTAAAAATAAACGATGATTCAGAACCTCCCTCCTCTTTCGCTTTTCCTAATGGACCTTCTAATAATACCTTACTACCAAAAGTGGTAGTTGAAATTTTTCCTGACAAACGTTTTTTGTTTCCATCGCGCGTTGTAATGTCCATTACCGATGATATACGTCCGCCATATTTAGCACCAAAACCACCCGTACTTACATCTGCATTCCTAATAATATCTGCATCAAAAACTGAAAACAAACCAATGGAGTGAAACGGATTATAAATGGTCATACCATCTAACAAAACTCTGTTCTGCACTGGCGAACCACCACGAATATATAATTGCCCGCCTTGATCACCAGTAAAGGTTACACCAGGCAATACTTGTAAAAACTGTGCAATATCAGGCTCTCCACCAACGCTCGGAATTTTCTTAATATCTTTTAAAGTTATTTTTGTTAAGCCTGTTCTTGTTTCTGTTTTTTGTTCTTGCCTATCAGCCGAAACTACCAACTCTCTTAACTTAATGGTACGCTTAGGCAAATAAATTTTATGCGTAATAATTTCATCTGCCTTAGTAACATTAATGGGAATAAGCAAAGTATCAAAGCCTAACGCAGTGGCAAGTATGGTGTAATTACCCATCGGAACTTTAGTAATAGAAAAATATCCGTTGACATCAGTTTGCCCACCGTGTGTGGTTCCTTTTAAAACTACATTCGTAAAAATGATGGGCTCACTATTAGATTTCTCATACAAAAAACCTCTTACATTTGCATTTTGAGCGTTAGCAATACCAACAAGACACAAGAATACAAATGTGGATATTTTAATAAAATTGTTCATAGTTCTAATAAAGTTGGCAAACCTAAATAAATTTTTGAACCACAGGTATAAATACAAATTAAATTCGACATACTTGTGACATAGTTATAATGTGTTTAGCGTTTGAAGGCAACTCCCGCAAATAATATATAAATCAACTGTTTTGGGGGGAGCTTACACTCATTAAAACAGACTTACTATATTTTGAAATAGAATTATTTTTTGTCAGTTTGGACAGCGAAGCAGCAACAATAACATTAATTAAAATCTACTTTGTTAAACTGACGTTTAACCGAGAGTATTCATGAAACTCACTCTTATCGGGGTTTCTTACACAAATGATTTGTAATCCGTAAAGTGAAAAAAATGTAATAAACCCAAATCAATATTTATTACAAAAATGTATAGGTTTGCAAAAAATATTAAGAGATGAACGACGCATACATCATAAACGGAACACGCACAGCTATTGGTAATTTTGGTGGAACACTTTCGAGCATAAGACCTGATGATTTGGCCGCACATGTATTGAGTGCATTGCTAAAACAAAATCCTAGTTTAGACCCTTCGGCAATAGAAGATGTGATAGTAGGTTGCGCCAATCAAAGTGGCGAAGACAATAGAAATATTGCACGCATGTCGTTACTATTAGCTGGCTACCCAACTACTGTGCCCGGCGAAACCGTAAATCGTTTATGTGCTTCTGGGCTATCGGCAAGTATTGCTGCAGCACGTTCAATTATGTGCGGTGACACTGATGTAATTTTAGCTGGCGGTGTTGAAAGTATGACACGCGCACCATGGGTTATGTCTAAAGCTTCGTCGGCTTTCGGACGTGATTCGCAAATGTTTGATAGTAGTTTTGGTTGGAGGTTCATCAACCCAAAAATGCAAGAAATGTATGGTACTGATGCGATGGGACAAACTGCCGAAAACCTTGCAGAATTGCATAAAATAAATCGTGCGGACCAAGATGCATTTGCTTTATGGTCGCAGCAAAAGGCAGCTGCAGCGCAAAATAATGGACGATTTGAAAAAGAAATAACACCAATAAATATTCCTCAGCGCAAAGGCGATGCTTTGGTTTTTGCTAAAGATGAATTTGCAAAAAACAATACTACCATAGAAGGTTTAAACGCACTAAAACCTGCATTTAAAAAAGATGGAACTGTAACTGCTGGCAATGCATCAGGATTAAATGATGGCGCTGCTGCCATTTTATTTGCATCGGATAAAGCTTTAAAACAATATCACTTAAAACCATTGGCACGTATTATAAGTAGCGCTGCAGCTGGCGTTGAACCACGCATTATGGGTATTGGCCCCGTTGAGGCAGCAAACAAAGCTCTACGTAAAGCAGGATTAACTTTTAATGATATTGATATTATTGAATTAAATGAAGCCTTTGCTGCACAAGCCTTAGCATGCACACGCAGTTGGGGAATTGAAGATAATGATGCTCGTATTAATCCAAATGGCGGTGCTATTGCATTAGGACATCCACTTGGAATGAGTGGCGCAAGAATATTAAATTCTGCTGCTCTTGAACTTCATCTTCAAAATAAAAAATATGCCTTGGTAACAATGTGTATTGGCGTTGGACAAGGTTACGCTGTGGTTATTGAAAAGTGTTAGTGAACTAACTTTCCTTATTCAACGATTTTTTTGAAGTCAATATCAAACGTAGCGAAGAGTCTTTTGTTAAATAGGTCCAAGCCCAGTTGATGAAAATGATAAGTTTATTTCTAACACTTAAAATTAACATCAGGTGTAATGACATCCAAATAACCCAAGCAAAAAAACCTTTCAAGTGAATACTGTTTAAGTCTACCACAGCTTTGTTTCGCCCTATGGTAGCCATTGAACCAAGGTCTTTATATTCGTAATCCGTCGGTGATTTTCCGGTAATTTTTGCATTTAAATTTCGCGCAACATTTTTTGCCTGATTGATGGCAACATTCGCCAACTGTGGATGTCCGTTTGGATATAGAGGTGTTGGCATGTAAGCAATGTCGCCTATTGCAAAAATAGTTTCATAGCCTTCGATAACATTTTGTCTATTTACTTTTATGCGATTACCCGTTGTGTAAACATCCTTTTGAATTCCTTCAAATGTATTGGCAGTAACACCTGCAGCCCAAATAAGTGTTTTGGTCTTGATGCTGTTTCCATTATTAAAAGTAAGCGTTTCTCCATCATAATTTTTTACAAAAACTTCTGTAATAATATTTACACCCAATTTTCGCAAATACAT
>Ga0214921_10006319_pt1 | contig 16299 bp, 13 predicted proteins | sample LL1505_MetaG_FD_177992 | JGI IMG/M metagenome (GOLD analysis project Ga0214921, IMG submission 177992) | Freshwater microbial communities from Lake Lanier, Atlanta, Georgia, United States - LL-1505 | ecosystem: Environmental > Aquatic > Freshwater > Lake | place: USA: Georgia | collected...
TGGCACAGATGGGAAGATTTGCCTTGAGCCAACCCCGGGGGAGTGGGCGAAGGTATGCATCTGATGAAAAGGACGCACTCATGTGGAGCTCTTCGTGGTAAGGATGCGGGGCAAAAGGTAAGTCTCGCGGGATGGGTCTCGGGCCGGCGGGACCACGGGGGTGTAATTTTTATCGATCTAAGGGATCGGGAGGGGTTAACCCAAGTTGTCTTCAATCCATCTTTGGCGTCAGAGGTTGCGACGACGGCACATACCTTGAGGGCGGAGTTTGTGGTGAGGATTGACGGAGTGGTATCCCCGCGGCCTGAGGGAACAAAAAATGCGGCGTTGGTTACCGGGGATGTGGAGGTGCTTGCGGAAAAACTTGAGATTTTAAATTCAAGTGAAACTCCTCCCTTTCCCTTAGATGAGGATGGGGTGAATGAGGATCTGCGTTTGCGCTATCGGTATTTAGATCTGCGGCGTCCCGCGATGGCTCATGCGTTGCAGGCCAGGCATCGTGCGGCGTTGGCGATCCGGCATTATTTGGATGAACAGGGATTTTGGGAAATTGAAACGCCAATTCTTTTTAAAAGCACTCCTGAGGGGGCACGGGAGTATTTGGTTCCGTCTCGTTTGAACCCTGGAAAGTTTTACGCACTCCCTCAGTCTCCTCAACAGTTCAAGCAGTTGCTGATGGTGGGTGGCGCGGAAAAGTATTTTCAAATCGCACGGTGCTTTCGAGATGAGGATTTGCGAGCCGATCGGCAGCCTGAATTTACGCAGATCGATCTGGAGATGTCCTTTATTGGGAGAGAGGATATTTATCGTTTGATTGAGGGGTTGATTCAGCGGGTTTGGAAGGAGGTGGGAGGGGTTGAGGTAGCGGTGCCGTTTCCGCGTGTCACTTATCGTGAAGCGATGGAGACCTACGGAGTCGATAAACCCGATCGCCGTTATGGGATGAAGCTGGCTGATTTCACGGAAACGTTTCGATCATCGACCTTTAAGGTGTTTCAATCGGCCGTAGCCGCAGGCGGAGTAGTGAAGGCTTTTAACGCAAAAGGTTTGGCGTGTATTACCTCCGGCCAGATTGAGGATCTTACCAATTTAGCGAAAGCGCACGGAGCGAAAGGGTTGGCTTGGATCAAGGTCGAACAGGGAGAGTGGAAGTCCCCCATCGTGAAGTTTTTCAGTGAGGCGGAGAAAAAAAACCTGATTGAGAAGTTAGGTGTGGAGGAGGGAGACCTACTACTTTTCGGGGCGGATCAGTGGATTGCCGCATGTGAGGTGTTGGGATTGGTCAGAATTCGGTGTGCTGAGTATTTGGAGAAGGCGGGTAAACAGATCCGCGATACTAAGAAGTTGGATTTTCATTGGGTGGTGGACTTTCCGTTACTTCGAAAAGACCCAGAGCATCCATCGCTTGTGGCCAGTCATCATCCTTTTACGGCTCCTGTCGCGGAGGATTTATCCTTGCTGGATACCCAACCTGACAAGGTGAGGGGACAACATTACGACTTAGTTTTGAATGGGGTAGAGTTGGGTGGGGGAAGTATTCGGATCCATCAAGGCGAGTTGCAGGATCGGATTTTTCGTGAGATTTTAAAGATTCCACCAGAAATCGTATCCAGTCGCTTTGGGTACATGATCGAGGCGCTGAAGTTTGGGGCTCCACCCCATGGAGGAATTGCGTTGGGGTTTGACCGATTGATGGCTCTTTTTCTTGGACAGGAGAGCATTCGTGATGTCATCGCATTTCCAAAAAATGCGCGTGGTCAGGACGTGATGAGTGGTGCGCCTGCCGAAGCCACTTCGAGGCAACTGCGGGAGATACATATCAAGAGTGAGGGGCCAACCCAGGCCTAAATTCCGGTTCTTGCGAAAGTGGTGGGGTCGGGTAGATTTCACGCATGTCATCCTCTAACCAACCCAAGATTATTGCGTATCTAAAACCTCACTGTGGATGGAGTCGTGGAGTCCGTGCTGTGATGGAAAAATACAAACTCCCTTTTGAAGATCGGGATATCTGGAATGATATAAGCCAGCGAGTGGAGATGATTCAAAAAAGTAAACAGGAGTTGTCACCCTGCGTGGAGATCAACGGTCATATGCTGGCCGATGTTAGTGGGGATGAGGTAGAGGCTTGGATGTTGAAGCAAGGGGTAGTCAAACCGACTCAGACTGCGCTTGATGTTCCAACGGATCGGGGTTGTTCGGATGAGGAGCATGCGGCGCAACGGGGTGAAATCCCTGTTCATTTTAAGGGGTAACATGGTTCGTGCTCTTGCTATTTTTATAGCCCTAAGCTCTGCGGGTTTGTTGGCTGAGGAGGTTGTCGCCCCTGTGGTTGTGTCTCCTGAAGAGGCAGCGGGGCAGGTTGGTAAAACTGTAACTGTTAAGGGGAAAGTAGACGGGCAAAAGTCGAGCAAGTCAGGGAATACGTACCTAAATTTTGGCGGCAAATTCCCAAACCATGCCTTCAGTTGTATCTTGAGGGCGAAAAATTTCACTGATCCGATCCCCACGTATGAGGAAAAGGTGATTGAGGTTACGGGAACGGTCACCCTGTATGAGGGCAAACCCCAGATTGAACTTACTTCTTTGAGCCAGATTCGAGTTGTTGAGGAGGCTAATCCTACCGAGGCGCCTCCTAGTCAGCCAGCTCCTTGAGTCGCTGGAGCCAGTTTTTTTCGATTCCGATTGCCTCGGAGTATGAAATTCGCTTATGCTTAACGCGATGCCCACTGAGATTGAGAATCCAGAAATAGAAAAGATGCAAGACGCCAACGATCTGGATCCCAAGGCACAAGAGAAAATAAAAAATCTAGTTCCAAAGGCTTACTGCCGTCATCGTAGCTGGGGCGTGGGGCAGATTACGCAAAAGGACGATGCGCTGGGTGCTTTTCTCATCGATTTCCGAACAAAAAAAGGACACTCGATGGAGTTTGGTTATGCGGCTGAATCCTTGAAGCATCTTCCGGATGAACATTTGGAGGCTCGAATTCTACGTGAAACAGATGCGATGCGAACCATGGCGCAGGATCAGGTCGCTGAGTTTATGAAGCTCGTTGTCGAAAGCTTGAAAAAAGAGGCTACACCTCTTCGGCTTGAAGAAGCGATGGTCCCCCATGTTTTTCCTGCTGAGGGCTGGAAAAAATTCTGGGAAGCCGCCAAGAGGGCGATGAAAAAGGATGCTAAATTTGTCATGCCAGGTAAGAAGCATGAACCAATCCAATACCTAGAAACGGCACCCGACGTGAAAGCGGGTGGCTTGGAAGATTTGCAAGAGGCTGTAGGTGCTAAAAGGGTCATTGAGGCTCTGGAAAAGTTACAAAAAGTCAGAAATGCCGGTGAACTCAAAGCGATTTCGGATGAGGCGTTTCGACTGGTTGATGCCGCGGCTCAGAAGATTCCAAAAAGTCAGATCAGCCAAGTGGCCGAGTTGGCTCTGGCGAGGTCCGAATTTGCTGCTGCTGCTGGGTTGCCTGCAACTATGGGATTGGTGCTGGAGACGATTCTGCCTAGCGAACCCCACCGTATGGCTGGGGTGATTGAAGCGCTACCTGCTGGCAAAATGCCTCGTTTTGCTGAACTCGCGTGTCAGCAGTTGGGGGAGAGGTGGACGGAACTGCTTTTTGCTCTGTTGCCACGTGCTTCAGGCCGTTTGATGGATGGAATCACGGCGCGCTTCAAAAAGGCAAATCGACTTGCGGAGTTGGAAGGTGCGCTGGATCGGCTTTTGAGAGAAAGACAAACTCACCCCGATCTGATTGTTTGGCTTTGTAGAAATCGTACAGGGGAGCTGTCGCGGCTTGCCAAACCTTCGCTGTTCCTAACGGCTCTGAATGTTTTGGAGAAAGAACAATTGTCGGAGACAAGCCGTGGCTCACGATTGAGAGATCTTCTTCTAGAGGATAAGGAGTTGATCCGAGATCTACTGGCACCCTCTAGCCCTGAAGAAGTCAGGGATGTGACCCGTTCGGCTTTAGCCTCGACTGCATTTGAGGAGCTGGACAAGCGCTCCCTGATTGGTGCACTTGTTAAACTCTATCCGCAAGTGGGCTCGATGGTAGCAGGGGAAAACCGAACGACTGTGGTGGAAGCCCCCATCGTGAGCTGGGAAAGTTTGGAAAAAAGAAAATCGGAGTTGGAAGAGATCACAACCAAAAAGATTCCTGCTAACAGCAAGGAGATCGGTGTTGCGCGGTCTTACGGGGATTTGAAAGAAAATCATGAATTCAAGGCAGCCAAAGAGATGCAAGCGGTCTTGATGAGGCGTAAGGCTGAGCTCGAGGCGATGATTGTTTCGGCCCAAGGTACGGATTTCAGCGGTGTAAAGGGAGATGAGGTGGCGATTGGGACAGTGGTCGAGTATCAACCTGCTGATGGGGGAGAGAAAAAGACAATTACGATTTTAGGGGCATGGGACAGTGATCCCGAAAAGGGAATTCTCTCATACCAGACGGCGGTCGCTCAGGCTTTGGTGCGTAGGAAGGTCGGGGATACAGCTGAGCTTCCTAGTGAAAAGGGTCCTCGCACGGCTGTGGTGATTCGTTCGATTCGGCCGTATCGCAGTTAATTCTTTTTAAGACTCTCCCGATCGATGCAAACCAAGATTCGTACAGTTACAGCTAGGGAGGTGATTGATTCAAGGGGAAATCCCACGCTTGAGGCCGATGTGATTCTCCAAGGTGGGGCCATGGGCTCTGCGATGGTTCCAAGTGGGGCAAGTACGGGTATTCACGAGGCATTGGAGTTAAGGGACGGAGATGCCAAGCGGTTTGGAGGGAAAGGTGTCTTGAAAGCTGTGGCAAATGTGAAAGAGAAAATTGCGCCCCTTCTTGCCGGAAAAGACGCGGCTGACACAAAAGGTTTGGATCGTTTGATGATTGAGCTGGATGGGACGAAAAATAAAAAAACACTTGGGGCGAATGCAATTCTGGGTGTTTCCCTGGCGGCAGCTCGGGCGGCAGCAGCAGCACGGGGAGTTCCACTGTACCGTTGGCTGGGGGGTGAGAAGGCGACTGTTTTGCCTGTGCCCATGGCGAATATTATCAATGGAGGAGCTCATTCGGATGCCCCTATCGATTTTCAGGAGTTCATGATTGTTCCTCGTGGTCTGCCGACCTTTCGGGAGGCTATTCGATGCGGTGCTGAGATTTTTGCCACTCTTAAAAAGATTTTGCATGATCGCAAACTTGGAACCGCGGTGGGTGATGAGGGGGGGTTTGCCCCCAAGTTGGAGTCCACAGAGGCCGCTTTGGGAGTGATCGCGGAGGCCGTAGAGAAGGCAGGCTATTCATTAGGAACACAGGTATTTTTCGCCTTGGATGTGGCCAGCAGTGAATTCTTTGATGGCAAGACCAAAGAATATGTTTTTAAAAAATCAGATCAAAGCCGTCTAAAAGCATCCGAGTTGGTCGAGTTTTATGTACAGCTTCAAAAAAAATACCCAATTGTTTCGATTGAGGATGGCACTGCTGAAGAGGATTGGGATGGCTGGAAAGTTCTAACCCAAAAGATGGGGGATAAGACGCAGTTGGTTGGGGATGATTTATTTGTGACAAATGTGGAGTTTTTAAAGAAGGGAATTCAAGAGAAAGTTGCGAATTCGATTTTGGTAAAGGTGAACCAGATTGGAAGTTTAAGCGAAACGCTAGAGGCTATTGAGCTGGCGAGATCGGCTCACTATACGGCTGTAATTAGCCACAGGAGTGGGGAGACTGAAGATTCTACGATCGCAGACCTTGCTGTTGCCACCAACGCGGGTCAGATCAAAACAGGCTCTTTCTCGCGTTCGGATCGTCTGGCGAAATACAATCGACTTTTAAGAATTGAAGAAGAGCTTGGGGACAAGGCGATTTATGGCGGGCAACTCAAGACTGTTTGATCCAAGGGGACTGGGACAAGTACCTGCTAAAGGGCACTACTGGAGGGTTCTGCAGCCGTGGGCTTATGCGTTGGTGGGTCTTCTCTTTGTTGCCATCGTATTGGCTCTTTTTTATCCTGCTTGGAAACGTGGAGAGAATACCAAAGCCCAAGCGATCAAGGTTCAACGGGAAGTGGAAGAGATGAAGCAAGAAGTGGGCGTATTACAGGACGAGGCAGGGCGCTTGAAGAATGATCCATTCACAGTGGAACGCATGTCTCGGGACAGTCTGGGTGTGGCTAAGCCGGGAGAGGTGATATTTAAATTTCAACCCTATCGGACCAATCCCCCGACTCCAGGCGATGCCAAGCGGACGGTTCGTGGAATGGAGGCTTTGAGAAAGCCATGAGCGATGTGATGCGTGTGGCGGTAACGGGAGCAGCTGGGCAGATCGGATACGCTCTTGTGTTTCGAATCGCTTCAGGGGGACTCTTTGGTCCTGATCAGAGAGTTCGTCTGCAGCTGTTAGAGGTGCCAGCGGCAGCAAACGCGTTGCAGGGTGTGGTCATGGAGTTGCGGGATGGGGCGTGCCCGCTAGTGGAGGAGATCGTGGCAACGACGGAACCGAAACGCGCTTTTGAGGGAGCAGATTGGACGCTTTGTGTCGGCAGCATTCCTCGGAAGCCCGGAATGGAGCGATCTGAGTTGTTGGGTCTGAATGGGAAAATCTTTGTCCAGCAGGGGAAGGATTTAGCGGAAGTTGCGTCCAAGGAGGCTCGAGTTTTGGTGGTGGGAAATCCGTGTAATACAAATGCGTGGATTGCTCAACAGGCGGGACAAGGCCTGCAGGCTGACCGATGGTTTGCGATGACTCGGTTGGATGAGAATCGGGCGAAGGCGAGATTGGCGGAGAAGGCCGGGGTTTCGGTTCAAAAGGTGGACCGGTTGGCAATCTGGGGAAATCACTCGACCACGATGTATCCGGATTTTACGAACGCACGGATTGGGGGAAAAGTTGCAACGGATGTGATCCAGGACCGGACTTGGCTGGAAGGAGACTTCCTGAAGTCGGTTCAACAGCGTGGGGCGGAAGTCTTGAAAGCCCGTGGATTGTCCAGTGCGGCTAGTGCGGCTCATGCGGCTGTGGATACGGTGCGGACTTTGCATGAGGGGACCAAGCCAGGGGATTGGACGAGTGTCGCTGTTTCTTCGGATGGGAGTTATGGGGTTCCTAATGGGCTGATGTGCTCTTTTCCAATCGAGGCAATGGGGAGAGGGAAGTGGAAGATTGTCCAGGGACTGAAGTTGGACGAGTTTGGTAAAAAGAAGCTCGCTGCCACGGTCGCAGAGTTGGAAGAGGAGCGGGTGGCGGCAGCGATGGCGGTAGGAATCAAAAGCTAATAGAGCAAAGACTTTGGCTGGGGAGGTGGATTCCGAAAGCACGGTTTTGTCCTAGGATCTATCCGATTTTTGCAGAAATCAGGGGAGCGGAGGGAGCTGAATACACTGTGCGGAACACTAGGTTTGGATCGGGTGGTATCCGCAACAGTGGCGGGAGGGGTGTATTCCTGTGGGGCTTGGCCCGGGGCGGCTCAGGTATTATTGGCTCTAGCGTTGGCCCGTCATCGTCAAGGGGCAGGCTGGCTGGTGGTGGTGAAGAGTGTGCGGGAACAGGAGGAGATGGCATCCGATCTGGAAGCCTGGGGAGAAGAGCCTTTACTGGTTCCAGAAGCTCATCGTGGCTCGGAGGGATTGCGACCGGATCCAGATTTGGAGGCGGAGTGGCTGGGTGCATTAGGGCGGTTGCTTCAGGAGCCCAAACCTCGTCTTGTCATCGTGACCGAGGGGGTGCTTCAGGCAAAACAACCCAATCCGCAGGATGTGAGGAAAGGATTACAAAGCATCCTAACGGGTGCAGAGATCGAGCCTCTTCAGTTTGTTCAAAACCTGATCGAGTCTGGATATCGAAAAGTCGGAACGGTGAGCGAGAGGGGGGAGGTGGCGCGTCGTGGTGGGATTGTGGATATTTTCCCTAGTCAGTCGGATATTCCTGTTCGGATGGAGTGGGTGGGGGATCGGATCGAGTCGATCCGGCAGATTGATCTGCACGAACAGGTGGGGGTGGGAGAAGTTGGGAAGGTCACCATTTTCCGTGGTCAAGTGAAGGATCTGCCGTGTCGATCCGAGCTTTGGGATTATCTGGGTTCTGGTTGGGGGAAACTATGCTGCGGGGATTCGGAGGAGGGAGAAGAGTTGGGGAATCCTTTCACGAGACATGGATTATCGAGCGAGCCGGCGCGGGAAGCCGGCTTAGCAGAGGCGCGAAGGAGAAGAGTTGGTTCGGAGGTTAAAGCGTGGTTGGTCCGGGGGTGGAGAGTGATTCTTTCGGGTATCAATGCTGGAGAAGCGGAGCGCTTGGAAGAGTGGCTGGCGGAGTGCGAGTTAACCGAGGAAGAAATCAGTAGGCTCGAGTTTGTTATCTCCGGTTTGGGTCGGGGGGTTGCATGGACAGAAGGAAAGTGGGTGATATTGACTGGAGCGGAGATTCTGGGACGAACTGAAACGGGGAGAGGATTTCGACGAGGAAGAAGCTTGGGGGGGGAGAAATGGAAACGTCCCGTATTTGATCCTGGGGAGCTTCGCCTTGGGGATTACGCCGTGCATTTGCAACATGGGGTGGCCCTTTACGAGGGTTTAGGGGACAAACCTGGGGGATCGGGGCAGTGTCTGCTTCTTCAATACGCGAATGGGGCGAGACTGTATGTTCCGGTGGAGGAGTCGTATCTGGTGTCCCGGTATGTGGGGGTGGGAAAGAAAAGGCCCATGCTGGATACGCTAGGGGGTGGGAGGTGGGAACGGGCACGAGCGAAAGCAGAAAAAGCGGTCGAGGACTTTGCGGCAACGTTGTTGCGCACGGCTGCGGAGCGAGAAGCCATGCCGGGGGTGGCCTTTCCGCCGGATCATGAGTGGCAGGCAAAGTTTGAGTCAGAATTTGTGTATGTGCCGACAGGGGATCAGTTGCGTGCGATCGCAGATACGAAGGCGGACATGGAAAAAAACCGCCCGATGGATCGGTTAATCTGTGGGGATGTAGGGTATGGCAAAACCGAAGTCGCCATTCGGGCGACCTTTAAGTCGGTGATGTCGGGAAAACAGGTGGTGATTCTTGCGCCGACCACGGTTTTGGCTCAGCAGCACGCGAGGAATCTGCGTGAAAGATTTTCCGATTGGCCGGTTGTGGTGGAGGAGTTAAGCCGGTTTCGAACGGCGGGGGAGCAGAGAACGGTGGTGAAGGGGGTGGCGGAAGGCTCGGTCGATGTAGTGGTGGGGACCCACAGGCTCTTGTCCCCTGATGTGCAGTTTCATAAACTTGGATTGGTGGTGATTGATGAGGAACAGCGTTTCGGGGTGAAGCAGAAGGAGAGACTGAAGGAGAGATTTCGAAGGGTTGACGTTTTAACCCTTTCAGCGACACCGATTCCCCGAACACTTTATTTGGCGGTGCTGGGCGCGAGGGATCTGAGTCAGATTGAGACTCCGCCCCCTGGGAGGCACCCGATTGAGACAGTGGTGGCGGAGTATGATGAGCGGCTGATTCGGGACTGGATTCGACGCGAGGTGGAGCGGGAGGGGCAGGTTTACTATCTGCACAACCGGGTGGCTGCTCTTCCGATTCTTGCCAGCAAACTCAAACTTCTGATTCCTGGAATTCGAGTGGCAATCGCACACGGGCAAATGGGGGAGTCGGAGTTGGAAGAGGCTATGGGGAAATTTGTTTCAGGCAAAGCGGATGTTCTGCTTTGCACTACGATCATTGAAAGCGGACTAGATATTCCGAATGCGAACACGATCATTTTGGATCGGGCGGATCGATTCGGGTTGGCCGATCTTTACCAGTTGCGAGGACGGGTGGGACGGGCTTTGCATCGGGCGTACGCCCTATTGTTGGTTCCGAGGGAGCGACGAAAGGGTGAGGCGGGGGAGAGAGTAGAGGCATTGCAGATGCACGGTGGTTTGGGGGCAGGGTACCGGATTGCGATGCGGGATCTGGAAATCCGTGGAGCAGGAAATCTTTTGGGGACCGAGCAGAGCGGGCATGTGGCAGTGATCGGATTCGAACTGTATTGTCGGTTGTTGCGCTCGGCAGTGGCAAGAATGAAGAAAGGAGAGTGGCGGCCACCCCCGATAGTGAATCTCCGTTTGGACTTTCTCACTCTGCGTGGTGCGGAAGCAGGGGATGGAATTGCGGGGGCTTATCTTCCTGCAGGATACATTCCTGAGGTTCGGGAGCGGATTGAGGCCTATCGGATTGTTTCTGAGGCGGGTAGTTTGGTGGAGTTAGGAAAGATTGCTGCCCAGTGGCGAGATCGTTATGGACCGTGGCTAGTCGAAGTCGCCCTGTTATTGGGATTTCACAGGGTTCGCGTAGTGGCTGGTCTAGCAGGGGTGACCCGATTGGAAACGGAGGGGGAGAAGATTCGGGCATGGAAGGGGCTGGAGTTGGAAATGGTGGGGTCAAAACTACCTCGTTTGACCGGTCGTACGGCACCCGATAAGCTGACACAACTTGAAGCATGGCTAAGATGAATCAACATCACCGATGGGGACTGATCTTGCTCTGCTGGGCGACGGCCGGGGTGGGGTGGAGTCAGAATACGATCAACAATGGTGTTGCCGCAGTCGTGAATAGCGAGGCGATCACCTTCAGAGAGGTTTTGGCTCAGACTCAAATGGAGGAGGATGATCTGCGGGCCCAACAGCAGGCGGGCAAGATCACCGATGATGAGCGGAAACAGAGAATCAAAAGTCGCCGCAAGACGGTGCTCGATTCATTGATCGAGACCCGATTGATCATTCAGGATTACAAAAAGAAGGGTTATAACTTTCCTGACTACTATTTTGATCGGGAGGAGAGGTCGCGGGTGAGGGATCAGTTTGGCGGAGATCGACAGGCTCTGGTGAAGACGCTGGAAGATCGGGGGATCACCATGGCGGATTGGAAAAAGAATATTAGAGATACATTCATTGTTCAGCAGATGCGGCAAATCAATGCGAAGCGCTTCATCACCATCTCTCCTCATATGATTGAGGCGTATTATCAGGAGCATGTTAGAGACTTTCTGCAACCCGATCGGGTGAAGTTACGAATGATCTATTTATCTCCGGAAAGTGGCCCTGAAGTTGAGGCAGTGGGAAAAGAGGTGTTGGGTCAGGTGGAATCGGGCGTGGACTTCGCTCAACTGGCTAAAAAATACTCTGAGTACAATCGGGCTGGGGGTGGGCTTTTTCAGGATAACGGTGGTTGGGTAGAAAGGGATGGTTTAAAGAGTGAGTTGGCAGAGGTAGCTTTTCAGCTTCGACCAGGTCAAGCGAGTGGGCTTTTGAGCCTGCCTACTGCCCAAGGTGCATCCGCTTACTATATCCTTATGGTGGAGGAGGTCCGGAAAGCCACGGTAACCCCCTTAACAAGTATCCGAGATCAGATTGAGAGTACATTAGTGGCTGCTGAAAGTGAAAAGGTGCAGAAGGAGTGGATCGACCGTCTTAAAAGAGACGCCTACATCGAAAGATTCCTGTGAGAAAAAGGGAGCCAGTGGTTGGGATTACGTGGGGAGATCCTGCTGGGGTAGGTCCCGAGTTGGCGTCTTACATTTTTAGAAAACTTGGAGGCTCCATAACCCTTCGGAGGGTCGGACATGGGGAATCTCGCCCCGGCAAGCCCTCCTTGGCAGGTGCGACGTTGGCCAAAGAAGCTTTGGTTGAGAGTGTGAGGCTTTTGAAGTCAGGTGAAATTCAAGCGGTGGTCAACGGTCCGGTCTCCAAGGAGGGATTGGGTAAAGCGGGCTTTTCATTTCCAGGGCAGACCGAGTTTTACGCGAAGTCTTTCGGGGTGAAACCGGATGATGTGACCATGATGATGATTGGGCCTCGTCTTCAGGTTGCATTGGCGAGCACGCATCTTTCTTTGCAAAAAGCGGTTCTAGGGCTTCGGTCCAAGCAGATTGTTAGATCAGGAAAGCATCTAGGGGAGACTCTGAAGAAGCTAGGGGTTCGTAGGCCAAGAATCGCCGTGTGTGGATTGAATCCTCATGCGGGAGAGAATGGTAAGTTTGGCAACGAAGAGAAAAGAGTTGTGGAACCGGCGATTCGAGAGCTGAGGAAAAAAACCGATTTTCGGATCTCCGGGCCTGAGAGTCCAGATGCGGTTTTTCGGAGGGCTTGGAAGGGGGAGTTTGATGGAGTGGTTGCATTGTATCACGATCAGGGTCTCATTCCTGCAAAGTTATTGGATTTTGATAAAACGGTAAATGTAACGGCTGGATTGCCGATCGTTCGATGTTCGCCTGACCATGGGACCGCATTTGCTTTAGCAGGAAAAGGGAAGGCTCGACCTGATAGTTTTCTTGCGGCGGTCCACCTCGCCATACGATTGGCAAAGCAGAAGTGAAAGAGGTGGCGGGGCAGGTTGCGATTGAACAGCTCAAACGATCCATTCCATCGAATGGGTTGTTTCGAGGAAAGAGTTGGAAGTGGTCGGATCAGCCGTGGATGGTGGATTCTGAAGAGGTACGATGGTTTGAAGGGTTAGGAAAAAAACTTTCAGTGTTTCAAAGGGCGGCGGACAAACTTTATCGCGAGAGCGTATCGGGGAATCAACCAAGATGGGTGTCGGAGTGGTTGGATCTGGGAAAGCCGGAAGAGGTGATTCGGGTGGGGCGTGATGCAAAAGGCGCTCTTCCACGATTGATTCGACCTGACTTGATCCGAACGGAGAGCGGTTGGGCTTTGACTGAGATCGATTCCGTTCCTGGCGGAGTTGGCTTAACAGCGTGGCTTCAAGAGGAGTATTCGAAGATGGGGCATTCGGTCTTGGGTGGAGCCAAGGGAATGAGGTCGATCGGAGAAGAGATTTTAGGAGAGCAGGGTGAAGTGGTGGTTTCGGAGGAGGCGGGGGATTATCGGCCCGAGTGGGAGTGGTTGGTCGGGAAACATCGGGTTCAGAACGCGGAAAGCTATCGGCCTAAAAAAGGAGCTACTTATCGGTTTTTCGAATTGTTCGACTGGATGGGGTTTGAGGGAATTCGTAACTCCAAGGAGGATGGAGTGAGGTGGGAGGCTCCGCTCAAGGCGTATCTGGAGGAGAAGTTGTGGTGGGCGCTCTTTTGGATGAAACCGTTGGAGGAGTGGTGGAGAAAGGAGTTGGGAGAGGGATACTTTAAGGAGTTAAGGGCACTGGTTCCTAGAGCTTGGCCTTTGCGACCGATGGAACTTCCGCCTGAAGGGGTTTTTCCTGAACTGGGAATCCAATCGTGGAGTGAACTAGAGGGGTTTAGCCAAAAAGCCAGGGAGTTGGTCGTTAAGATCAGTGGTTTCTCCCCACGAGCTTGGGGATCCAAAGGTGTCTTTCTTGGAAGTGATCATCCGAAAGAGCGTTGGGTTCATGAGGTGCGGCGGGCGTTGAGTGAGTGGTCGCAACAACCGCATTTTTTACAGAAATTCGCCCATCCTCTTTCCGTGACTCATCCTGTTTGGAATGAAGAGCAGGGGGAGATGATCGAAGGGAAGTGGAGATTGAGGCTTTGCCCCTACTATTTGGTTACGGGCGAAAAGGTGGAGTTGAAGGGGGCTTTGGCGACGTTATGTCCGACCGACAAGAAGTTGATCCATGGAATGGAGGAGGCGGTACTGGTTCCCGTGGGAACAAAGAAGGGGCCAACCCAAGGCCCGTAAGCAGAGATTATTTTTTCTCGCGGTGGAGAGTATAGCGTTTCAGGAAAGGGTTGAACTTTTTCAATTCAATCCTGTCCTTCTGAAGCTTCTTATTCTTGGTGCCGAAATAACGAGATGGGGGTTTCCCCTCCGCCCGTGCTTCTGTGCATTCGAAAATGATCTGCTCACGCATAAGCGTAACAATGAACGAGAAGGGGGTTGGGGTCAAGGCTTCAGGAGGTTCGGAGCTCGATCGGCAAAGCGGTTGATCCCCGAACTGGCTTGGGCAGGCGGTGGACGGCGAATCTCTTCTTTGGCGGGGCCGAGGCTCATAAAGCCCTTCAGAATGAACACATCCACCCACATATCGGCTTGGGGTTCGTAAGCCCGATAGGGGGCAAAGGTTCCAAAGAATCGGTACTGATAGTTTTTATCGTCCTCGGGACGGGGGAGGAAGGTATGGGGTAAAGGACACGTTTTTGGGGTGCCCTCCAGGGCCACCCAACGTGCCTGCCGCCAGGACTCCTTGTCTTTTTTCACCCAACCCCAACCGCAGTAGTCCTCAACCATGGTTCTTTGGGCGATCCATGATTCTCCAATTGTATCCCCGTGCTTGGCGGGTGTGTGGGCGGCGGCAAGGGTGGCGCGAACGACTTTTTCCTCAACCGGTTTTCGTATCTCCTCAGCGTCCTGAGTTTCTGTGGGTTCATCAGCAAGGGGAGAAGTGGTGGCTTGGGGATTGGCTTCATTTGAATCTGAAGAAGTGCGTGTGGGAAGTGGGGGAGCCAGACAGACGACCGGGATCGCGATCCATATAAATAACAAAATCAGTAGACCCATGACCCATCCTTGCCGGTGGAGAGTTTTGGCATGCCACCGTCACTGTAGTCGGTTTTTCCGACCGCCCCCACCATGGGTCTTCCTACGATCATTCTCCATCGCTGCGAGAACTCCTCGCCTGAATGGCAGCCGTAGCTGACGCATTCCGCGTCCTTGGTGAAGCTTGATCCGGAGATCTTTTCCAGATCATCGACATGGACTACGAGGGGCTCGAGGGCTCCGCCGTCCACCCGATTGCTGTAATCAAACATCCAGCACTTCTTGTTGGAGTGGCCAAAGTATTCGAGTCTACAAATCTTTGGCTTCTCTTTTGAGCCGTCACGGCGGAGGAGGGTGAAAAGTTGGGTCTTATTGTCGAAAAAGATGGGAGAGAGACCCAGTTTCGAGCTGCGCTCCCCGATGATCTTAAGGTAGTCGGTCTGATCCTCGGTGGTGCGACTTACATAACTGGGACGGAAGACTAGCCACACGATCTTGTCGTCGGCCTTCAGGTCCTTTTTTAGTTCTTCAGCCCTGGTGAGGGCCGAATCGATGAAGTTGCCCCAGTACTTGTCATGGGATGCCTTCTTGTATTTTTCAAAAGAGCGAAGGGCCGGTCCGCCCGAAATCAGGACAATATCGTCTGCCTGCAGGGGTAAGCCGAACAGGATCAGTCCGCATAAGATCCGCAGAAGTCGCATTACGTAATCCTACTTTTCTTTGGGGCACGCTCAAGCGGGGGGTTTGGCGTTGACCGAAGGATACTGAACCGCAATTCTTTACGTCTTATGTCGAAAAACACACCTATCACAGTCGCCCGCGGGGACGGCATCGGACCGGAAATCATGGAAGCCACGTTGGCGATCTTGAAGGGGGGAGGGGCTCGACTGGATATTGAGGAGATCGAGATCGGGGAGAAGGTTTATCTGAGGGGGAACACTGCCGGGATTGATCCCTCGGCCTGGGACTCTTTGCGTAGGACGAAAGTGTTTTTAAAAGCACCAATTACCACCCCTCAAGGCGGCGGGTACAAGAGTCTGAATGTGACGACGCGAAAGGCTTTCGGACTCTATGCCAACATCCGGCCCTGCATTGCCTATGCCCCTTACATTCGTACAAAACACCCGGGCATGGATGTGGTCATTGTTCGGGAGAACGAGGAAGATACCTATTCGGGGATCGAGCATCGGCAGACGCATGATGTGATGCAGTGTCTGAAGCTGATCAGCCGGCCAGGTTGCGAGAAGATCGTTCGGTATGCGTTTGAATATGCCCGGGCCTATGGGCGGAAGAAGGTGACCTGCTTCATTAAGGACAACATCATGAAGATGACTGATGGTCTCTTTCACAAGGTGTTTGACGAGATCGGTGCGGAATATGCGGATATTGAGAAGGAGCACTGGATTGTGGATATCGGGGCGGCGAAGTTGGCTGATACCCCCGAGGCGTTTGATCTCATCGTGATGCCGAATCTGTACGGGGATATTCTTTCCGATGTAGCGGCGCAGATTGCGGGGTCGGTAGGGTTGGCTGGATCGGCCAACATTGGGGATGGGTGTGCGATGTTTGAGGCAATCCACGGATCGGCTCCACGGCGGGCGGGTCAGAATCTCGCCAATCCATCGGGCTTATTCCTCGGTGCGGTGCAGATGTTGGTTCATATCGGCCAGGCGGATGTGGCGGAGAAGGTGCACAATGCGTGGCTCAAGACGATTGAGGACGGTGTGCACACGTATGACATTTTCAAGGAAGGGGTCAGCAAGGAGAAGGTGGGGACCAAGGAGTTTGCTGTGGCGGTGGTCGCCCGGATTGGGCAGAAGCCGAGCCATCTGAAGGCGGTAGATTATAGCAAGGCGAGCACGCGTCCTTTGACGACCCGGCCTCCGTATAAGCGGGAAACTTCGAAGAGAGAGTTGGTG
>Ga0214921_10006320_pt1 | contig 16299 bp, 11 predicted proteins | sample LL1505_MetaG_FD_177992 | JGI IMG/M metagenome (GOLD analysis project Ga0214921, IMG submission 177992) | Freshwater microbial communities from Lake Lanier, Atlanta, Georgia, United States - LL-1505 | ecosystem: Environmental > Aquatic > Freshwater > Lake | place: USA: Georgia | collected...
CCATGCCGGCGGGCATGACGCTCCGCACATAGTCGGCCAGTCCCTGCGCGCTCTCACCGATGGTGCGATCGTTGATCGCGTTGGAGCCGACCGGATACATCCTGCCGCGGCGGCCGCCGGTGCCGAAGGGGATCACCGTCCAATAGACGTCGTCGAGTTCTTTCCAGACGGCCGGTTCGGTGGCGGCCCGGTCGATCCGCGTCGCCAATTCCCCGGCGAAGTCTGCATAGCGTGGCTGCGTGAGCCAGTCTCGCATCGTGCGGGCGGAGGAGTCGGTGATCGTGCCTGATGCGAGGACGGCATCGATGGCTGCGAGACGCGAGGCTTGGGCTGTTGCTGCGGTGTGCATGAGAGAGGACTTGGGCCTGTGGGTGGGAGCGTGACAGATGACGGGTGGCGTGCTGCATCCGGTCAGCAATCTGCGTGCTGAATTCAGACGCCGGTTTTATACTGCCGGCCCCGCGGTGAGCACCACCACTACCACCATCTCCACACTGTCACAGGCAGGACTCATGAGTGAATCGAGCAGCGACACGCTCATTGTCAGTGTCTCCGGGCTTCGCGGCATCGTCGGCGGCAGCCTGACGCCGGATGTGGCTGTGCGGTATGTCGCCGCCTTCGCGGCGACCCTGCCCCCAGGGCCGATCGTGATCGGCAGAGATGGACGCACCTCCGGGCCGCTGCTGGCAGCCGCTCTCATCGAAAGCATCACGCGATCGGGCCGCGATGTTATCGATTGTGGCATCGCGGCCACGCCGACCGTGGGGATCGTCGTGCGGCAGGAACAGGCTGCCGGCGGTGTGCAGATCTCGGCGAGTCACAACCCCGCCGCCTACAACGGACTCAAGCTTTTTTCTGCAGAGGGCCGCGTGCTCCCCGCTGCTGCCGGGGCCGAGGTGCTTCGCCGATTTCAGGCACCGGCCTCCTCCGCCGAGCCTTCAGTCCCGCTCGCGACGCGTACATCAACGGTCCGGGTGGTCGACGGCGGGCCAGCCCACGTCGCACTGGTGGCGACGATCGTCGACGTGGAGGCGATCCGCCGTTGTCGACCGCGGGTCTGGCTCGACGCTGGCCATGGTGCGGGCAGTCGAGTGGCCCGGCCGTTGCTCGAGCATCTCGGCTGTGATGTCGTGATCGAAGGAGGTGAGCCTGACGGCTGCTTCGAGCACATGCCCGAACCAACGGCCGACAATCTCGCCGAGATGCTGCCGAGGATACGCCTTGCGCAGGCGGATATCGGCTTTTTCCAGGATCCCGACGCCGACCGGCTGGCGATCGCCACGGCCGATGGGCGATACATCGGCGAGGAGGCGACCGTGGCCCTCGCCGTGGAGGCCGTGCTGGCCAAGACACCCGGACCAATCGTGGTCAACTGCTCCACCAGCGGCATGGCAGCCATGATCGCCGCACAGCACGGTGAAGCCTGCCATGTGTCGGCCGTCGGAGAGGCGAACGTCGTCGATGCGATGCTCGCTGCCGGCGCGATCCTTGGCGGCGAAGGGAACGGCGGCGTGATCGATCCGCGAGTCGTCCTGGTTCGCGACAGCTTTGTGGCGATGGCGCTCGTGCTTGAGCGGATGTGCACGGCGGGGGGCAGCGACGGTCGCCTCACGAGCATCGAGCGGCTGACGCAGATGCTTCCACACCTCGTGATGAAGAAGACGAAGGTCGATCTCTCACCGGAGACCCGTGGCCCGGCACTTGCCGCGGCGCTCGATCGCATCGGGCGGGCCTTTCCAGATGCGGAGATGAGTCGGCTCGATGGCCTGCGGCTCGACTGGACCGGCGGTTGGCTCCTCGTCAGAGCCAGCAACACCGAGCCGATCGTGCGGATCGTCGCCGAGGCGGCTGATGCTGCGGCCGTCGACGAGGCCATTCAGAGGGCTACCGCGGCGTTGTGCCCCGCGGCCAACGGGAGCGGATCATTGCCGCACGAGCACTCGTGAGCCTTGGCCGAGGATATCGGCAAGTTCTTTCAGGTCGCGTTCGGCCACGAGCAGACTCGTTCCCGGGATAGCGTCATCGGTAACCGTGGCCGGATCGGCCACGCCTTCAATGGCGAGGCCGTCTGCGAGTCCGATCGAGAGCGGGCCGGGCTGTGACCAGGCAACCTGGGTGGCAGGGCCGGTCTGCTCCTCCGGGGTGTCGCCGCGATGCACGGCGACCACCGGCAGTGTCGCGCCGACGCTGTCGCGGATCTGTCTGCCGACCATCACCGGAAAACTCCCGGCGTAGTTCCCGCCCACCTGGAGACTGAGCCGTCGCCGCGACACGCTCACCACGGCGTCGAACGGACCACGCACGACTTTGAGCGACTCACCCGGCACGAGTCGCGCCGGATCAGGGACCCCGTTGATTTTTGCAAGCAGTTGCCACGGTACCGCCAAGGGCGCGGCGATCGACAACAGCGTCTCGCCCGGTTGCACGACGTACGGCGGCAGCAGCAGATCCTGCTGCGAGTAGATCACCGTGCCAGCCAACTGCCCGAGCAGTTCCTCCAGTCGCTGGCTCTCCTCGAGGCCGAGCGACGGATCGTCATGCCACATCGACAACACGGCCAGTGCCTCGGCGTAACGGCCCGCCGCGAGTTTGTCATGGGCATCAGCCCAGGATGACGCAAAGGCGGCCGAGGGGGGCGCCTCTCGGCCAAAGTTCGACGGCGGCGGCATCTGGCGGGAATCCGGGGGATCGAAGCCAGTTGGCGGAGGGGGTGGCATGGCGGAGTCACCGATCAACTGACTGGTGGTTGGTGCCGGAGCGGGGTCGGCCACGGGCGCAGGTGCCGAAACGGCATTGAGATAGGTGGGGGCCGACTCGGACGGACCGGCAGGCACTGCCGATGCCATGGCAACAGGAGGCGGTGTCGTTGGAAAGGCCGCCGCGTCGGGTGTCGCTCCGGTGGCGGTCTGTCCCTGAGGAACGAGTCCCGGTCCGGTCAAGGCAGCGGAAGGCGGGGATGGAACCGCAACGGCCGCTGTGGGAGAGGCAGGAATCTCGACCTGTGGCGCAAAGGCTGGGGCGGAGGTTAAGTCTGCGCGAGCAGGATCGGCGGGCGCGAGCGCCGGAGCGGCCGGGCCTTTGTTGACGACAGACCAGGCTCCGTACAGGATCGTGCCGAGCAGTACGAGCACCACGAGCGGCTTGAGTGAGTCGCCCGAGTCGGTGTCGCGTTCACGGTGGGCGTGGCCTTTGGACCGGCTGGCCATGGCAGTGGGTTCCCTGGTTGGGCCGGCTCGGCTGCCGTATCCAACGGACAGTCGTTGCCGGACGAGAGGCGAGGATGGTAAAGACCCGCCCCGACGGGTGCCAGATCGCTTCAACCCCGGGAAAAATGGAAAACGGGGTTGCGACCGAACTCGGATCGCCAGCAGAGAGCCGGCGGCGTATAGTGGTTCTTTCGTGGCGGACAGCCGTGTACCCCGCAGGACTGCGGACTGTGGGAGAGGAGTTGTCGATGCGTTCCCAGCACGTGGATCAGATGCGGGTTCGCGATGTCGTCGCCGTTGTGCTTGCCGGTGGAAAAGGCGCTCGGCTTGATCCGTTGACACGCGACCGGGCAAAGCCAGCCGTGCCGTTTGGCGGCACCTATCGCATCGTCGATTTCGCCCTCTCGAATTGTCTCAACAGCGGGCTGCGGCGTGTGCTGCTGCTGACGCAATACAAGGCCAGCAGTCTGGACCGGCATATCAACGTTGGCTGGCGACGATTCTTCTGCCGCGATCTCGGAGAGTTTCTCGACGTCCTGCCGCCCCAGCAGCGGGTGGACGAAAACTGGTACCTCGGCACGGCCGACGCCGTTTACCAAAACATCTACTCGCTCGAGATGGCCGCACCACGGTTGGTGATCGTTCTCGCTGGCGATCACATCTACAAGATGAACTACCAGAAGTTGATCGACGCTCATGAGGAGAGCGGCGCGGTGGTGACCATTGGCGCGTTGCCTGTTCCCCGGGCGGTGGCGTGTGAATTCGGCACGATGGGGGTCGACGAAACGGGCCGGGTGCGGGCCTTCTATGAGAAGGTGGCCGAACCCCCCATCATCCCCGGTAGCGACGGCATGTGCCTCGCCTCCATGGGCATCTATTGCTTCTCGACCCAGTTTCTCCTGGAGCGACTCAAGGAAGATGCCCACGAGCGCACCAGCCGGCATGACTTCGGCCACGACGTACTGCCGGCGGCGATCGACTCGCATCTCGTGCATGCCTTTCCGTTTCGTGACGAGAACCGCAAGCGCGACGCCTACTGGCGGGACGTCGGCACGATCGACGCCTACTTTGAAGCGAACATGGACCTGATCGACGTCGATCCGCAACTCAACCTCTACGACGAGCAGTGGCCGATCCGCACGCATCACCCGGCGTATCCACCGCCGAAGTTCGTCTTTGCGGGCGAGGGCCCAGCCGCACGCCGGGGAGAAGCCACGGACAGCCTCGTCTGCCCGGGGGCCATCATCTCGGGTGGCCGTGTCACCCGCTCGATCATCGGGCCGGGTGTGCGGGTGAATAGTTTCGCCGGAGTCGAGGAGAGCATCCTCTTCGAGGGGGTCGACATCGGCCGCCATGCCCGGATCCGGCGTGCCATCATCGACAAGGGCGTTCGCGTGCCTCCCGGAATGACAATCGGCTACAACGCCGAGGAGGATGCCGCCCGGGGCTTGACGATTTCGCCGCAAGGCGTGACCGTGGTGGCAAAGGGTCAGTCACTCTCAACCGATTCTCAGCCCCACGCTGTCGGTTGACCTTCTCCGCCCCGCAGACTGCCATGCCCAAACGCAACATCTTCGTACTCCTCATGATGATCGCTGTCGCCGGCGTGAGCTGGCTGGCGCGGGATCGCGCTGGCCATGGTCGGCGCTTCGCGGAAGTGCTCGGATCAATCGAGCGGTCCTCTCTCGATCCGGTTGACCAGCAGGGCCTGTTCGACGCCGCCATGCAGGGCGTTTTTTCTCGACTCGATGAGCACTCCGCCTTCGTGGCTGGCGACCAGCCGGACCGATTGAAGAATCTGCTCGATCAGGAGTGTGGCGGCGTGGGTCTGGAGTTGGATGGTTCCGATCTGCGTCAGGGCATCGTGGTCGCGAGTCCGGTGCTCGGGGCTCCCGCCTGGCATGCGGGCATGGCCGCCGGTGATCGGATCCTGGCCATCGATGGGGTGACCACCGCACGGATGACCATGGAGGAGGTGTTTCAGCGGCTCCGCGGCCGACCGGGGACAGCGGTGCTGCTCTCGGTGGAGGCAGCCGGCGATCCGGTGGAGCAAGACGCTCCCGCAGCGGTCGCTCGAGACATTTCCCTGCTGCGTGAGGTGATCAAGACCGAGAGCGTCGTTGGTGATCGAAGACGGCCCGACGGATCGTGGGAGTGGACGATTGAAGGCGAGTCGGCCGTTGCCATGATTCGCATCAAGACCTTCGGAGAACGCACGGCCGAAGAGGTCCGGCGGGCCGTCGAGGCGATCGAGAGTCGCCTGACGAACGCCGAATCCGATGGAGACAGTGACGAGCGTCCCAAGGCCGCACTGGTGCTGGATCTTCGGGGCAATGCCGGCGGGCTCCTCTCGGCCGCCGTGGAAGTCTGCGACATCTTTCTCGATGACGGCGTGATCGTGTCGACGAAAGGGCGGGGAGTGCACGATGCAGGTACAGCCGGTGACGATGCTGCCGCCCTCGACGTGCAGCGGGCGACGCGAGGTGCCGCCCTCGCCGACCTGCCGATGGCGGTGCTGGTCGACGGGCTGACGGCGAGTGCGGCTGAGGTCGTGGCTGCCTGTCTGCAGGACCATGGCCGGGCGATCGTGGTGGGGAGTCGCTCGTTCGGCAAGGGCACCGAGCAGTCGATCATCCGATTGTCAGATGGCAGTGGGTTCCTGAAACTGACCACGTCGGAGTATCTGCGGCCCAGTCGCGGCACCATCCATCGGCGGACCAATGATGATGGCGATTCGACCTGGGGGGTTCGCCCGGACGGCGGCTGTGAGATCACGCCCACCGGCCGGCAGATCGAATCGTTCCAGGCCTGGCGACACATCCGCGATGTCGTGCCAGCGAAGGGAAGCCTGCCAGAGACGCTCCAGTCGCCGTCGCAGGCAGTTCTGCCGCGCCGCGTCGATCCGGTGCTGGCGAAGGCCGTCGACGTGCTCCGCGAACGGGACTGAGTGGCGGCACGGTTTCCACGCGAGGCAGACGCTGTGTTTCGGGCGGTCCTGGGCTCCCCAGACCTTGCCAGTCGCCTGCTCGGTCACATCGCAGCGCGGATCTCCGCGGCGAGAAAAAAGCTGCCGGCCACGCAGACCATGCCTCGTGGGGTGGCGAGCGATCGGGCGACTCGCAACGCCTCGACAGGTGTTGTGGCGACCTGAGGGGCGGGGAGGCCTGCTTGCTGGCAGGCGTTCACGAGTTGCGTCACCGATGCGGCCCGGGGATTGGTGGCATACCGGGTGACGACAACGTGATCGAAGTGGCCCCGCACGACTGCCAGCATTTCCTCGATCTGCTTGTCGGCGCTGGCGGCAAAGACGAGCACCAAAGGCCGGAAGGCATCTGCCGCCGGAGCGAGTGTCGCCACGAGCGACTGCATGGAGGCGACGTTGTGCGCCGCATCGAGGATGACAAGTGGACGCTCGCCGATGCGTTCGATTCGGGCGGGCAGACTCACGCTTCGGAGACCCTTTGCCAACGCCCGGTCAGGCACGTGAATCCCACGCGCATTCAGGCTGCGGGCGGCAATCACGACGAGCGACGCGTTGATCGCCTGATGCATGCCGCGCATGGCAAGCGGAAAGACGATGGGAGCCGCAGAGGGCGTGGCGGTGAGTGTCACCGCCACCCGGCCGGGTGCGAGTGGATCGCAAGCCAAATCGCTCGCATGCGGCGGCAATGAGGAGGCCTCGAAATCGCGGCCCAACTGCAGGAGTGGTGCCCGGCGCCTGGCCGCGGTCGCTGCGATCACGCGACGGGCTGCCGGATCGACGGCGGCGGAGATCACGGGACATCCGCGTTTGATGATCCCAGCCTTCTCCGCGGCAATGCGGCCGACCGTGGAGCCGAGCAGATGCATGTGGTCGAGACTGATGCTCGTGATGATCGATAACAGCGGGATCGAGACGTTCGTGGCGTCGAGGCGACCGCCGAGTCCGGTTTCGAGCACGGCCAGGTCGACACGGGACCGCGCGAAGTGGACGAACGCCACGGCGGTCAGCACCTCGAACCAGGTCGGCCCGCTGCCACCGCGCCGGCCCGCGGCCCGGTCCATCTGCTCGACCGCTGGGATCACGACGTTGAAGGCACGCACGAGGTCGGCCGCTGAGATCGGTCGGCCCCCCACACTGATGCGCTCTTCAATCGCATCAACGTGCGGTGACATGTAGCGGCCCACCCGGTGCCCGGCCGCCTGCAGCACCGCTGCCAGCATCGCGACGGTTGACCCCTTGCCCTTCGTGCCCGCCACGTGGACCACGGGAAACGCATGGTGCGGATGTCCAATGGTGGCCAGGAGTCGCCGCACTCGTGAGAGACCAAACGTGCCCGGCGGGGCGGCAGTGGGTACTGCCCGTTCAAAGTTGATTCGGCGGTCGAGCCACGCGAGAGCTGAATCCCTCGTATGCCGCCCTTTGCGTGAACCGGGCATCTTTCTCAGACTCCCCTATCGACGATGGCTGCCACGGTCGGCCTGGTGAGGCGTCGCGGTCGTACTCGGTGGTCCATGGTGCCGGGAAACTCGCCAACCACGCGAGCCCAGCGAGTGTACCGTTGAAATGTCGCTGGTGGAGTCGGCAATGGAGTTCAAAGCGGCCTTGACCCCCGGCCGGCGTTTCCAGACCCTCCCCTGCCCCCACCGCTTTCCGCCCTCCATTTCGTGCCTGGTTGCGATCCATGATGCTCTCGCCCACCGTCTCGAGCCATTCGACTCTCCGCACGTCGCGGCGTCGTCTGCTAGTCGGGCGGTGGTGTGTCGCGCTGGCTGCGGCCATGCTGTGCAGAACTGGCTGGCCGCAGGAATCGCTGCCGGCACCAGGCGAGGACAGCGCCGTGGCAGCGTCTGCGGAGCCCACACTCGTAGGGCCGCCGGCTCCCGGAGCCGCGCTGCCTGGCGTGGGTGAACCGTCGCCGATGTACATTGCCGACCCGCTCACGGCCGATGGCTTTGCCGGCATTCCCGTCGGCGCGGCCGCAGACATGCTCCCGAATTGGCCGCGTTGGTTCGCCGGCGCCAGCGGCCTCGTCATGACTCGAACGCTGCCTGCAGGAGCGGCGACGATGCAGCCGTCAGGAGGCGTGCAGCTCTCGACAAGCGACGCGTCGGCCAGTTGGCCCGGTGGTATCGATCTGCACGTGGGCCGCTGGTTCGGTCCGCGACAGCAGCACGCCGTCGAGTTCATCTATTGGGGCGTGTATGGCATCGGCTCGACCGCGACGGCAAGCCAGACTTCAATCGACGCCATTCCTCAGGCGCCGGGAGTCGACGTTGGATCCACGCCAGCCTCTGCGTGGCTCACGGCCTCGTCGGTGCAGCAGATCAGCCGTTCCGATCTCGTCAACGATGTCGAGATCAACTGGCTGTACTCGCTCTGGGAACGTCCGGAATTTCTCTCCCAGGATCCGGCCGCTCCGAGCCGCCGGATCAATCTGATCTGGCTGGCAGGGTTTCGGTTCTTTGAGCTGCAAGACGTGCTGACGCAGACGAGTTTTTCAGGCAGCGGCGCTCCTGGCACCCTCGATCTCGGCGTGGCCACCAACAACAACCTCTACGGTGCGCAGGTAGGGGCCAAGCTTGACTGGCGTCTTCTCTCTCAGGTTCGCTTCTCTGCGGTGCCGAAGTTCATGATTGCCGGCAATTCGATCACCAACACAACCGCACTCGCCACCGGCTCGGGCACAGACGCCACGTTCGTCTCTGGATCGCCCGTCAATGTTCATTCGACGCTGGGGGTGTTTTCCTGGCTCGGCTCGGTCGACACCGGCGTAGCCTGGGATGTCACCGATCGCTGGAGCCTGTCGCTGGGCTATCGTGTGGTCGGCGTGGGCAACATCGCGCAGGCGGACGGCCAGTGGCCGGCGGTGATTTCCAGTTCGGCAAGCATCACCGGCATCGACGCCGGTTCGAGCACGATCATCCACGGCGGCTTCGCTGGCTTCGAAGGCCGTTACTGACTACACGAAAAACACGACATCGTGTCCGGCTGTTGGGCCCCACGCATGCCATGCCTTCACACGTGGCAACAAGATTCCATCGTGTTGGGCTTTGGATCGCGGATTCGGCACGTTGAAAACGTGCCGCCACAGGGGAGAGACACATGCCGTGCCGGACAGAATGACACGCTCGTGTTATTCTGGCCACAGATCAATCTGCCTCCACGAGGTCCCTTCGATGCCTATGCCCCAAGCCGCCTCCGATCTCTCCGCCAAAAAGTGCGTGCCTTGTGAAGGTGGCGTGCCGAAATATTCGTCGGCCGAGGCCGAGGCGCAGCTGGCAGCCCTGCCCGCCTGGCGACTCACGCATGACGGCACGAGAATCCGCCGCGACCTGACGCTGAACAACTTCCGTGAGTGCATCAAGCTGATGAACAACGTGGGGGCCCTAGCCGAACGGGAGCAGCACCATCCCGACCTGCATCTCGAGGGATACCGCACCATGTGGATCGAGATCTACACGCACGCGATCGGCGGCCTCTCCGAAAACGACTTCATCCTGGCGGCGAAGATCGACGCGGCGGCTCCCGCAGCGCCTGCCAGCAGCGAACTCTCCTCGTGATCGAATGCGGGATAGGCCTCAGCCGCCGCAGTAGTCGATCGCCCTGGCGATCTCGCTCTTGAGGTCCTTGCGGGCCACGATGCGGTCGATGAAGCCGTGCTCCAGCAGGAACTCGCTTGTCTGAAAGCCCTTCGGCAACTCAACGCGGATCGTGGCCTTGATCGTTCGCGGGCCGGCGAAGCCGATCAGAGCCCGCGGTTCGGCGAAGCAGAGGTCGCCGAGCGAGGCAAAACTTGCCGCCACGCCACCCATGGTCGGGTTGGTGAGCACCGAGATAAACAGGCCCCCGGCCTGCGAATGCCGGGCCAGTGCCGCCGACACTTTCGCCATCTGCATCAAGGAGAGAATCCCTTCGTGCATGCGGGCGCCACCGCCGGAGGCACTGATGATGATCAGTGGAAGTTTTCCGGCCGTGGCACGTTCGACCAGTCTGGCGAGTCGCTCGCCGACCACGCTCCCCATGCTCCCCATGATGAATGAGGAATCGGTCACGCCACAGGCCACTCGGCGGGCCCGGATCATGCCGGTACCGGTGACGGCGGCATCGCACATGCCCGTTCGTTTCTGCTCGGCCACGATCCGCTCGGCATAGGCCTTCTTGTCACGGAAGCCGAGGGGGTCGGTGGGCCGCAGGGTGGCATCCCATTCCTCGAAGGTGCCGGCGTCGAGGAGTTGGTCGATTCGCTGCGATGCCGACACATACCAATGAAAACCGCACTGCGGACAGACGTTCTGCAGTTCCTCCGCTTCCTTGCGGTAGATCGTGGCACCGCAGCCCTCACACTTTTGCCAGAGTCCCTCGGGCACGCCGCGTTTTGGCCGCGGGGCCGTTGCCGGTTCGGTGGGCTTGGCTGTTTCGGTAGGCTTCGCCGGGGGCAACGAGGTGACGTTCGCCGGCTCGGCTCCATTGCCGGCGGAACTGCCGCCAGCCGTTCCAACGGCGCTGATTACGGTACTCGATCGCGGTGAGCGGCGGCGTTCCATGCGAGTCTGTCAACGCGGGATGAATCGCGGTCTGAGAAAAGGATGTCGGCAAAGCTGCGGCTACGGCGGACGGCATTGTAGTCCGGTGCTCGCCTCTCCGGCTGCGCCGAAATTGGCGGAGTGCGGCGAGGGAGCGGGCGATATTTTGCTGGCGGGAGAGTCTCAGATCGGGGTCGGTTGGTAACGATCGGCGCGGGGCATGCGGGCCCACTGGGTCGCCAAGGGGATTTCCTTCAGCGGCTCGCCGTGCGGTTCGCGGGCCCAGAGATCCCCCATCGACTCTCCTGCCACAAGCCAGCAGACGATGCGGTCGAGAGGTTCGGGAACAACGATCGCCACGCGGCCCTCGGGATAACGACGGAGGAGTTTCTCGAGCACCTCCTCAACGCGTTCGCAGGCGTCCTCGAGCAGTTCGCCTTCGGGAGGCGCAACAGCCCACGGATTGTCCTGCCATTGCCGGGAGAGCCGCGGTTGCTTGCGGCGAATGTCCTCCACGAGCAGTCCCTGCCACAGTCCCTGGTCGAGGTTGTGCAGATTGGCAACGACCCGCGGTTTGAGTCCCATCGCGTGGCCGATGATTCGTGCCGTTTCCAGGGCACACTGCTCTTCAGACGAGACGAGCGCGACCGCCGGCCAGGCGGTGAGTTGGGAGGCCACGTGTTCTGCTTCGGTCACGCCGGCCGGACACAACGGTATGTCGACCACACCGCGAATGCGGCCCTGCATTTCGAAGTCGGTGGCACCGGCACGGATCACGATCAGAGAATCGGGCATCGAGTGGGTATTGGCTCCAACGAGGAAAGCCGAAGAAACGTGTTGTCCGCGGCGGAAGTGCCGGAGGGCAAACGGGTTCGCAACGGCTGGGGCATCATGCGGCACTTCGGGCGAGTTGTTCGAGTTCGGAAATCGCCCGGGCGTAGTCGGGCGTTCGGATAACGGCGCTGCCGGCCACGATCAATTCCGCGCCGGCAGCCGCCACGGGGCCGATGGTGTCGGTTGAGATGCCGCCATCCACCGCCAGCCGGAACCCGTCGCCCCGCTGGGACCGCAGGGCTGCAAGTTCGGAGAGCTTGGCGAGTGCCACCGGGTTGAAAGCCTGACCACCAAACCCTGGTTCGACGCTCATCACGAGGACGCCATCGCAGACATCGAGATAGGGCTCAATGCGGGCAACGGGCGTGCCCGGACTGATGGCCAGATGGGCCCGGGAGCCGAGCGACGCAATCTGCTCGAGGGTCCGCCGGGGATTGGTGAGTCCTTCGACGTGGACGGTGACGATGTCGGCGCCGGCCTTGGCATAGGCTTCGACACACGATTCCGGCTCCTCGACCATGAGGTGAACCTCGATCGGTCTCGTTGTGGCCCGCCGCACGGCCTCGACCACAACCATGCCGTAGGTCAGTTGCGGGACGAAGCGGCCATCCATGACATCGAGGTGAAGAGCGGCCGCCCCAGCCGCCTCCAGCCGCTCAACCCCGTCGGCCAAATGTCCAAAATCGCAGAGCAGGAGGGCCGGCAGCACCACGGGACCGTGGGCATCGAGCGTGGCCGCCAACTGTTCGAAGGCCTGTCCTGCCGGAGGATTCACGGGTGTACGAATCTGAAGTTTGTGGCGAGGGCTACTCATGTCCGCTTCGATGGGCTCGAGTGTACCACGGCGGCGGTGGGATGAGATCGATTTCACGGGTGGACTGCCGGTCCGACCCATCTGCAAACGCTTTCCGTACAAAGACTTGGAGAAAGGAGCGAGAGGCTATGAACGCCACGCCAGGAGCCGCGTTTGAGGGGGTGCTTCCCAGCCGGTTATCACCAGCCGAACGTGATCAGATCGAGCGGCGGGTGCAGCAGATCGGCCGCGAGTTGTTGAACCAGTCGCTTGCCGCCGAGCCCACGGCGGTCTCTCCGGAGTGGTGGGCGCAGCAGGCGGGCGCATGGGCCACGCACGACGACGAGCTGAAAGTGCGACTGTTTCGGCTCGTTGACTGCATGCCGATGCTGGAAGATCCCGAAGCACTTGACCGTCACCTTCGCGAATACATCGACGACGACGTCATCGCGCGGCTGCCACCGTCGCTGCGATGGGCGGTCCAGACCGCCCGGAGCGGCCTGCTCGCGCCGCTGGCTTCCCGGGCGATCCGGGCTGCCGTGCTCGCCCAAGCCCGCCGGTTCATCGCCGGCTCGAATCCTGCGGAGGCGGCCCGGGCGGCGCTCGCGCAGCGTCGCCGCCACCGCGGCTTCACGCTCGACCTTCTCGGCGAAGCGGTCACGAGCGATTCGGAGGCCGATGCCTACGCCGACGCCTACACGCGGCTGCTCACCGAGCTACCCCGACTGGCCGCAGCTTGGCCTGCCGACCCGCTGGTGGACGATGGCCCCGACGGCTCGATGCCGCGAGTGAACGTGTCGATCAAGCTTTCGGCGCTCGACAGCCAGTTCGATGCCATCGACCCGCGTGGCACCACCGATCGGGTCCTCTCCCGCTTGCGGCCGCTCTGGCGGCTGGCCCGTGCCCATGCGGCGCAGGTGCACATCGACATGGAGAGCCATGCCACGAAGGATCTCACGCTGGCCATCTTCCGGCAGATCGCCATGGAGGACGAGTTTCGCGACTGGCCGCATTGCGGCGTGGTCGTGCAGTGCTATCTGCGCGAGTCGCTGCGCGACCTCGAGTCGCTGGCTGCGTGGGCGCGAGACCGCGGCACGCCGGTCTGGGTCCGGCTCGTCAAGGGCGCCTACTGGGACTTCGAGACGGTGCATGCCGAGGCCGCCGGCTGGCCCGTGCCCGTCTGGCAACAGAAGTGGCAGACCGATGCCTGCTACGAGGCCGCGACGACGTTCGTCATGGAGCACGCGACGACGCTGCGGCCGGCGCTCGGGAGCCACAACCTGCGCTCGCTCGCGCATGGCATGGCGGTGGCCGAACATCTTGGCATCGACAGGCGGGGCATCGAGATGCAGATGCTCCACGGCATGGGCGATCCGGAGAAGGAGGCGGTGACCGCCGCCGGTTGGCGGCTGCGAATCTACATGCCCTACGGCGAACTCGTGCCAGGGATGGCCTATCTCGTCCGGCGATTGCTGGAAAACTCTTCGAACGACTCGTTTCTCCGCGCTGGCTTCGTGAAGCATGTGCCGCCCGCCACCCTGCTGGCGGCGCCCGGCCCCGCGACGACCGATGCCGCTGCGATGGATGGAGCGGCGATCCCGGTCGGACCCCTCGCCGCATCCGGATTCCGCAACGAGCCGCTCGCCGACTTCTCGGTCGATGCGTCGTGGCGTTGCATGCAGGAGGCAGTCGATCGACTGGCCGCCAGATTCGCGGCCGGACCGGTCGCCGTGGCCAGTGTGATCGATGGCCAACGGCTGGAGTCTGGCGAGACGTTTCCGCGGCATGATCCGTCGGATCATCACCGCGTGATCGCGAACGTGGCGGCAGCCACACCCGCCGATGCCCTCCACGCGGTAAAGGTGGCTCGGCAGGCGCTGCCTGCCTGGAAGGAGATCGGCTGGGAACGGCGGGCCGACATTCTGGAAAAGACTGCGGGCATCATGCGCCGCCGTCGGTTCGAACTGGCGGCCATCGAGGTCTTCGAGGTGGGCAAGCCATGGCGAGAGGCAGATGCCGACGTGGCGGAGGCGATCGACTTCTGCGGCTATTACGCCCACGAGGCCCGGCGGCTGGCCCGGCCTGCGCAGGTGGATGTGCCGGGAGAGGAGAATACGACCGAGTGGCTCCCCCGTGGCGTGGCGGTTGTGATCGCGCCGTGGAACTTTCCATTGGCGATCCTTACCGGCATGACGACGGCGGCGCTTGTCACCGGCAACACGGTGGTGATGAAGCCTGCCGAGCAGTCTTCTCTGATCGCGCGTGAACTGCACGAGATGCTGCTCGAGGCAGGCGTGCCGCCCGCGGTGCTGGCCTTCCTCCCCGGCCGCGGCGAGGAGGTGGGGCCGCCGCTCGTGGCTCATCCCGATACAGCGGTTGTGGCATTCACGGGCTCGAGGGCCGTGGGCGTGGCGATCCATGCCGAGGCGGCAGCTGCTTCGGCGGCCGCGGGCAGCCGACGGGTGAAGCGGGTGATCGCGGAGATGGGGGGTAAGAATGCGATCATCGTTGACGACGACGCTGATCTCGACGAGGCGGTGGTGGCGGTCGTGCAGAGCGCTTTCGGCTTTCAGGGGCAGAAGTGCTCCGCCTGTTCGCGCGTGATCGTGCTCGATCGCGTCCACGACGCCTTCGTCAGACGCCTCGCTGCAGCGGTGAAGAGCCTGCGAGTGGGGCCGGCCGCCGAGCCGGGGACACGCGTGGGTCCGCTGGTCGATGCCGAGGCGCGGGATCGCGTGCAGTCCTTCATCGAGATCGGTCGACAAACGGCCCGAGAGGTGGCGGCCGTCGATGTCGGGATGCTGGCGGGACGGGGCTGGTTCGTGGGGCCGCATCTCTTTGCCGACGTCGACCCGAAGGGGCCGCTGGGGCAGGAGGAGATCTTTGGCCCGGTGCTGGCCGTGTTCCGTGCCCATGACTTCAGGCAGGCAATCGAACTGGCCAATGGCACGCCCTATGCCCTCACGGCCGGCGTCTTTTCTCGCAGCCCATCGCATCTCCGCGAGGCGGCTACGGTCTTGCAGGCGGGCAATGTCTATCTCAATCGAGGCATCACCGGGGCCGTGGTCCAGCGGCAGCCGTTTGGTGGCTACCGGATGTCTGGGAGCGGGAACAAGGCGGGCGGACCGGAGTATCTCCAGCAGTTTCTCGTGGCGCGGACGGTCACGGAAAACACGCTGCGGCGAGGTTTTGCGCCGCAGCGGCGTGCCGAGTGAAGCGATTCCCAGGGGAGCCCCCGAGTTTTCACGGGGATTTCTCGTCGCTCATGAAATGCTCGCAATTCCGGCTACGATCTCAGGGCGAGTCTCGTTTCCCTGACCCCACCAAGGAATCTGTAGATGTTGACACGCATGCTCACCAACGCGGCCGTTGCCTTCGCTGGATTCGCCGTCATGTCGGCGGTGGCCTGTCTGGATACAGGCGTCGTGATTCGCTCCGCTGCGGCGCTCGATCAGGAGATCGATCCGGCCCTGAAGCCGTACGAGAAGGTGTCGGGCGAAGTGGCCGGTTCGCTCAAGTGTGTCGGCTCCGACACCATGAACAATCTGGTCGCCCTCTGGGCGGAGGGCTTCAAGAAGTTTTATCCGAGCGTGCAGGAGGGGATCGAAGGCAAGGGTTCGGCGTCGGCTCCTCCGGCTCTGACTGAGGGCACGTGCACATTCGGCCCGATGAGCCGCGACTGGAAGCCGTCCGAGATCGACGAATTCAAGCAAAAGCACGGCTATGCCCCGACGGTCGTGCCGGTGGCGATCGACATGCTGGCGGTGTTCGTGCACAAGGACAACCCGCTGAAGAGCCTCTCGATGCAGGAGGTCGACGCCATCTTCTCGAAAAACCGCACCGGCGGTGCCAAGAACGAGATTCGCACATGGGGCGACCTCGGCCTGGAGGGGGAGTGGAAAGACAAGCCGATCAGCCTCTACGGTCGCAACGCCACCAGTGGCACCTACGGCTTCTTCA